>Ga0181407_1000012_pt1 | contig 51004 bp, 79 predicted proteins | sample 30SPOviralmetaG_FD_130136 | JGI IMG/M metagenome (GOLD analysis project Ga0181407, IMG submission 130136) | Marine viral communities from the oligotrophic San Pedro Time Series (SPOT) site, San Pedro Channel, CA, USA - 30 SPOT_SRF_2012-01-26 | ecosystem: Environmental > Aquatic > Marine > Strait...
CTGACCTGCACACCTAGTCCACCAGCAATCTTTTGAATGTCAGGTGCTAGGACAGATTTTACTTTATTACCAACAAATCCAAATGCACCAAATGATCCTACTATGGTCTTGAGGTAGAGACCACCCACCATGCCCAGCATGTCAGGGTGACTACCAAACTGTAGAGCACCACCCGCTGCCATCTGTACAGGACCGCCTGCTGCCTTCTTATTCTCTTTGTCGAAGTCAAACAGGTTGAATGTCAACGCATCAGCAATACCACCTGCCACAGAGGCAGGATTCATCAGACGCTTGGCATTATTGACGACAAATTGGACGGTGCCACCAATGGCATCCATCATTCCACCGAAGATAAACCCAGCGAAGTCTCCGAGAATCTTAGCAGCATCCATTAGGACTTTGCCAAGTTGACCTATGAAACCAAATATCAACCCTAAGGGCTCAGCGAGTTGCTGGAAGAGAGGTCCGATGGTCATCTTGACCACCTCAAACATCATCTTAAATGCTTTACCAATAGGTCCAAAGATAGGTTCCATGATCGGACCTAACTCTTTACCTACCCACTCACCTAAGAAACTACCGATCGCATTACCAACGATAGGTGCAAAGGGTCCTAGGAAGGGTCCTAGGAGTGCTGTGCCAGCGATACCGCCAACTAAACCACCAACACCCTGACCGACACCAGCACCAACAGCAGAGGATGCTTTCTCACCGCTTGCAAGACCTGCTGCGATCCTTCCAGCGCCTCCTACGACGCTCATGCCGACGTTTAACTTACCGCCGAGCTTACCAAATGCTTTGTTAGCACCAGCACCAAATCTCTTGCGTGCTGCAGATGCTTTACCTTTGAATTTAGAGAAACGACTTTCTTTGCCAAATCTATCCTCAAATGCTTTGCCAGCACCAGGATTCTTGCGTTCTGCCTTTGCGGCAGACTTCTTCATCGCTTCGTATTCTTCTTTGGAGTAGATAACTCCAGTCTTCTTATCTCTAAACCCGCTCTTTCTTACCTTCTGGTTAGCATCCTGCTCTGCAGACTGCTGGTTGGACATGTTGAAGATCATTCTCAGACGATTAACGTCCTTCATCAACTTCCAAGGCATGATCAGATACTGTGCTGTCCTAAGCGCAGCAAGACCACCCATCAGTTGCACGACTCCGAGTATGCCTCGGAATGCACGTCTGATCGGACCTTCTTCCTTAAAATTACCAATTACATTAGTCAGTCCATCAAGGAGCAGACCAACCCCAAATTTAGTAACTTTGAATGCAAACTTACCTATCGTGAATAGTATCTTGAATACCTTTACGGCACTCTCAGCATTCTTGGGGTTACTTAACCAGTTTAATGCTCCAAATATAATCATATATTTGAAGACTTTGAATAGACCATTGAAAAGTCCACCAAGCATATTTAACTTGGGTTTCTGCTTCTCAACTGCCTTCCTACCTTCCTCTTTGCCTTCTTCTACGCCCTTCTCTGCTTCGTCTTCTAATTTACCACGTTTCTTTTTTCGGAAAGTTCTTCGGAAATCCCGCATGGATGTAGTCCACTTGGTCTTATCCTTCTTATCTTTCCTCTTAATCGTCGTGACTTCTGTCTTGGAAGTGTCTGTAAGATACTCTTTCTCAAACTTTAGAAGCTCAGTAGTATCATAAAAACTCTTGGCAATGCCATCCGTCACGCTCCCCATGCGATTGATGCCCTTACGCACCTGATCCATGTTTTGAGCGATACCTGACTTACCAGTTATCGGTTGAATTTTTATGAAACTGCGGATTGCTGCCATTAGAGGGACATGCGTGACTGATCTTGGTTTTGTCTTCTTTCTTCCTCAGCAATGTGTGCGAGGAGAAGATTCACGTATACATCACGTTCCCACGGTATCATATTCTCTAATTCTGTTAGCGAATACTTGTGGTGCTGCATCAAGGCAAAGTTTGTCTTATAGTAGTTTTCAAGACTATCGTGCAGTAGGGCTATGCGAAAAAACTCGCTAGTCCTTCAAGCACAACATCGGATACGACTTTAGTGTTGGGGTTAACAACTTCAAGTGTGTATGACAGTTTGGGCATAGTCTCAAAGAATTTCTGGACTTTAGCAAACTGCTCGGAATTCAAGTCTTCCAAGAATTCAAGTGCTTCTTTCTTAGTGAAGCTGTCATAGACCTCTTCCTTATCGTAAACACTTTCAATACACCCTGCTGCCAACTCGAAGATATCCTCGATATTAGGATCCTCCGACATATTTTGACTGATGAATACATCAATCGACGGATACTTCATAACAATACCTACATTATCATCGAGAAGCATTTTCTTCTCATGATCTGCAGGAACAACAACCTCAACTTGATTTAGAGGGACCATCACTTCTACTTGGGTCTCATTATCATCAGGGCAGGTGATTTTGAATTCACTTGCTTCACCAACAGCAGTAGCACGAATGCGAAGGAAGATGTATTCGATCTCGAATGTTGCGAGATCTTCAACCTTACCTTTCAGGTTGGTGCAGTTTCTGATGATGGTCTTAACTGCCTTGATCATCTGCTTGTCGTCTTGCGACTCCATAGCGAGATACAGCAGTTTTTCCTCCTTAACGAGGAAAGGTCTATATGTGATTTTAGTGCCAGTAATAGGCAGTGTCAAATCATACTCGGGGATAGCGAGCTTAGGTAAAGGCATAATGCTCCATAACTATTAAATTTATTTAGGTGCCAAAGAACGACGAATCTATCTGATCGTTGGAGAATCCTAAGCGACTGAATACTTTATCAAAATCGCGAATGACTTTATCATTGGCACTAGCTTTGAATGACAGCACATCCTCTGCAGTTGTGTCAAATCTAAATCTCTCGTATTTGAAGTCAACATCAATCTTCAGCAGATCTGCTGGTCCATTATTAAGAGTCATTGCTGAGATGTCAAATGGATATGCACCATACATCTGCCAGACTGCAGTGGATCTATTCATCCTCTGCTCAAATTTAACTGGTTTTCCAGCACCATTATTAGCTCTACCTTTATATACAACGTTAGCACCATTCTCCCATTTCAGGATCTGAATGCTTGATGTATACTCATCATAGAATGATACTCTATTTTCAGCATCATTAGCAGTCATATTCATCCAATTCTCAAAGAATTGGCGATGATACATGTCCTTTGTCATAATAAAGGACATTCGGACTTCTTGCTTCTGCTGACCGTATGCATAGTCATATGGCATACCAACAGTCTTGATTGATTGTGTCTTAATCCTTCTAGCAGGGATAGTTACACTGTCAGCAAAATAGTTGATAGATTCGTAATGCTCTTTGAAATCGGGTTGTGTTCCAGTAGCATACATCATTACGGGGAGAGTAACCTCCACCGAGAATAGATTCGACTTTGCAATATCTTTCTCGCCACTTGCGACTAGATCAGCAAATCGGAGAAAACTATTGGGATTTCTGTAACTCATTAAACTCGACTCCAGATGTGACTGCTAGGGACTTCGATCCAGCGACCTGCTGCATTAAATAAGAATTGCTCGATAGGCAATGGAGTCATATCCTGCAGATCAATCGGTTTAACAGTGTAAATGTTGGTAGCATTTGACATAAAGTATTTATGATAGCAACGGGCAGGAAATGCGGGACTGCCCATAGACCACTGTGCAGCGATTGTCCTTCTTGCTGATGGTTGTAGATAATGTAAGTTACCACCTGAGAATTGCATGTTACGTTTATCCAGATCGGATATTTGCACCATGGGGAATCTGTCATAAAATGACAATTTCTCAGTTGATGCAGAATATGCAAAAAAGATGATGTCACCAACTGCAAAGGTGCCCTCATAGGGTTCCATACCATATTGCAGTTGAGAGCGATACCACTCTTTAGATTGTGACTTGCCTTCTGCAAGATCCTTAACATCAGTGAAGATGCTCATACGTTTAACTCTTTTTCTGTGAGAATTAGGAATTCCATACGACGATCCTTACAGTATTCTCTTGCTGCCTTCCATTTTGCTTGGTTGACACCGTAAGTTTTCACTTCAGTTATATATCTTTTAGTCTGCCTTTTCGGTCTCTTCGGGGGCGCACACTGGACTTTCGGTTTAACTTCGATAATGAATTTCTGAGTCCCTCCGTTTCTAGTTCGTGCTCTGACGTAGAAGTCGGGAAAATAGCGGTGAATCCGACCATCAACAGGACTGATGTATGGAATAACGATCTCTTCACTTCCCCACTCCATTACATTTACATTTTTGTCGCACCAGACCATAAACTTTCTTTCCCACAAACTCCTATAAATAATATTAGTGGGATCACCCTTATACTTATGTCTATTTGATGGTCTGTATTTGCCAGAATAACTCATGCCGAAGTCAAATTTGTTAGTATTCCCTAGGGTCAAACCTATGGGCACATCAAGTAGTAGCAGGGCGTCTGTAAGAGACAAAGCCTCGTATCCTACAGAAGTTGTAGACTACCTTAAGTTAAATATTTATAAACACAAAAAGAGATCTCAAGGATCTGATAAAGGTAGTGGTGAAGGATATAAGCAACTTTACTTATACCTCCCTCCTGGTTTGAATGAGAGGTATTCTGCTAAGTATGAAGGTAAGAACCTTGGTGCAGTTGGTAATGCCGTAATCGGTGCTGCTGCTGACGTGGTTGGTAGTGGTGGATCTCTTGATAATATCGGTGACAATGTTTCAGCGGCGGCAAAAGCAGCAAAACCTGCTCTAGGATTTAAGCTTGGTGCTACCGCAATCAACACGGTGGTGGGTGAAGTGTCACCTTATGGATTCAACATTGATTCTAACGATCTTTCCCAACTAACGCAAGGTAAAGTATTCAACCCTTATGAAGAGATGCTCTTCAAAGGTGTCGGATTTATCTCTCATAGTTTTAAGTTTAGTTTCGTGCCTAAGAGTGCTGCAGATGTGCAGACGATCTATGAGATCATTAGTTGTCTTAGACAATCTATGCACCCAGCGAAAGAAGGAAACGACTGGTTGCTCATCCCTGACAAGTTCAAGGCAGAGATTGTTAGGTATGAATCAAGTGGTGACGATGAAAAACTAGGTAAAGGAAAAAGGTCAGGTGGGTATATGAATGCCCTACTACGCTTTCCTCACAAAATGGTGTTACAGGACATGAGCGTTGACTTTGGCGATTCAACTGCAATTCGCACCCATACGCCTGGACTGGAAAATAAAGACTTCGGTTTTGCCGTCTATAACATGTCTCTCACTTTCCAAGAGACCAAATACCGTACTCGCGAGGACTTCAAGGACGAATAATGTCAAATTACTTCTCATACTTACCTGACGTATTCGTAAGGACATCTAGTTATCGCACAGGTAATAATGATCCTTACGTCCAGGCAAAAAATCTATTCCGTCGTATTAAGATACGAGATGATATAAGTGATATCATTCTTGGATTTGAAAAATACATCATTCAACACAACGAAAGACCCGATCAGATTGCTGATAGGGTATATGGTAACGTTGAATATGATTGGGTCGTGCTACTCACTAATAACATCATCAACGTATATGATGAATGGCCTATGACTGAGCAGGAGATGTATGCATATATGGTTCGTAAATACGGTGCGAAACACGTAGAAAGCATTCACCACTGGGTAACACAAGAGATTAAAAGCACAAGGGGTGATGTAATCCTTAGAGATGGATTTGAGGTTGCTCAAGACTTTGAATACTCACGTCCTGATGGCACACTTATCCCCAAAGAAGAGTTAGTTAGACCTGTGTCCAACTATGACTATGAATTGGCATTAAATGACTATAAGAGAGGTATACACCTACTCAAACCTCAATATATCGATGCATTTGTTGAAGAATTTGAGAAATTGGTTGAATACCTTCCTTCTAATGAAGTTGATCCTGCTACAGGTATTAAGAAGACTGCAGCAGCTGTTGCAGAGGCATTTACCAATGTCAAACCCACGTATGAGACTCTTGTGGGACAAATACCTTCAATTCAATTTGCCTCTTCAGCAGAATACACCTCCAGAAGTTTCGGATCTTCCGATCCTACTATCTCTGAAGGTGATGTACTTGCTGATGGTAGCACCGTTGTTTCAGTTAGCGTCTCTACAGGAACTAGCAGTGCAACTATTGAGCAGGCAGGACAAATGGATACAACTGAAACTAATCAGTATGGGTCTGCTGGATCATCTAGTGGTCAACAGTCCTCAGGATCGTCCTACAGCGGTGGTGGATATTAGATAAGTCCTTTCTCTTTTGCTACATGTAGCAAATCTTTCAAATTACCCACATGTTGCGCTCCAAGTGCGATTTGTGGGTATTCTGCTTTTTGACCAAATTCGTTTTCAAACGATTTTTGCGTAAAATGCTGATTTAGGCGATATTCGAGATATTCGCCATCTAGTGATAGTAGCAGTTGTGCTGCCCTTTCACATTCTTGACTTCCATTTGAATAGATTACAGCGGTCTGAGGGATCATGATTGTTTCTCCTTACGATCGTAGGTAATTACAAATTTTTGATGTTGAGTCTTTTTATCGGTGCAAATATAATGAGTTGCTTCGCCACCCAATATTCTGCATATATTATCTAGTTGTATCTGAACTGCAAACTTCTTAAAATTGTCATCAATCCCTGGTCTTTCCTGTGGTTGGTTAAAGTCATCCATAAGTAATCACAATTTTGTTGTCTAGGTATTCAACTTGAGCATTCAATAAACCACCTGCTCTTCTGATAAGAGCAAGTCCTGCAATTTTATCTGCTTCAGGACCAGATTCAGGTTGCTCTCTATGCTTCTTCCACATCTCAGCAACCATATCGACAGGTTCTGGTGTGTTGTAAGGCAGTGCAGGAGCGTTATACCACTCATCAATTGCTTCCTGTGTAGGAATAGTAATAGTGAAAGCAAGTCCCTCTTCGCGAAACTCATCTTCCATCTTTTGATAAGTTTCTGGTGTGATATTCGCATCATTCATAATGTCCTTTCCAGTCTTTCAGTTGGTTGATCAGGGAAGTCTCTTGGTCTGCTATCAGTAGCGTTATCGGTCCTAGGGGATCCTTCATTCGCCTTCATGGTATGTTGATAGTTTGGTCTTGGATATCTGATACGAAATGGATCAGGCATCCAATAGGTCACTTGCCACTCTTGCTCAGGACACAGTTCAAGGTGCTTCTCTACACTATGAGAGAAACTACCAAGTTGAATATATCCATCATGACTGACACACCTGCCATTGCCAGTGTCAACCAAGAACATCATCTTGCTACTCATAGCACGTTTTGCTCTGGATTGAGGTTTTTCACGAATTGCACTGGATCCTCTTCTGACTTGTGTACCCAATGATAGCGCATACACTCAAAAATAGGATCCCATGTTTGGACACAGACATAATCAGTCACGTTGTCTCCAATCATCAGGTTTTTCTTGATGAAACCAACTCTTAATGTCGTCGGCGTCAGTAAATCCCTTTTTGTGATTGGATGGGTCGGGATCACCTAATCCCATCCTATTCAGAAAATCGTCTGTGCTGCCTTCTTCAATATTGTATGTAATCTGGCGACGTGCGATTTTCAACATTTCATTAGCAGAGGTATTTGCCTTTGCAAGTTTGTTTGCCCAGATCATGTCGTCTAGTTTGACTTCTTCGCCGTTAGCAATGCGCTTACAAATGAATTCCATTCGTAGGCGATAAGCAGTTGATAACATTAATTACATCCTTTATCACTTGATATTTAGGAAAAACCCTGGAGACTAAAAATTACCCCGAATTTTTTTCCGCCGATCCTGTAACTCAAAAGTCAAATAATATATGAGGTCAACGGCACGGTCTGTACTTCAGACGTGTCTGCTTCTCGTAGTAACCCTCGATGTATTGGTGATGCCCTAACCAATAGCCAGGGATCCAAACACGTCGGGTTACTTGCACCTCACACATGCGTCTACGGGGTCTGTAATAGTCCCTGTGGATGTGTGAATCATGGTAATGGTAATGCCGATCCCCATCAAACGGCTCCCAGAATTCCTTCCAGGTTATTGCGTTGGCGGGTGCCGCAGACAGTAGCAGCAGAAGGGGAAGGGCAAGTAGTTTCATCAGTCGTTGGCGAGTGCAGCGAAGTAGTCCAGGTCAGGACCATCGTCTGCTTTGTTTAACTCTTCAATCTTAGCACCGAATCCACTGGGTGTGGTGTCAGGTTGTGACAGTGGTGCAACTGACATGATGTCAGGAGAGTTGAAGTTGCCACGACCCTCAGACTCATCCTCAAAGGACTCGTCACGAGTGCGGACCTGAGTACGACCCCTGTTGAGGACCATATTCAAACGCTCTTCCAACTTCTCATAAGGCTTGAATGCTGTAGGATCAGTGAATTCCTTGAGGGAATGCTGAGACTTCCAGATATCTTCAAGTTGCTCATCACTAAATCCACCCAGCGTAGCAGGTGCAGCGAAGTCAGACTTATCATAATTCCAGTATCCACCAATGGTTTGGATCTTGATACGGAAATCAGCGCCTTGCCACATGTCAAAAGGATTGACAGGAGTCTCATCCTCGAACTGTGGTTGCATAGAGGACACCACCTTGTCGTGGATCTTCTTACCATACTTATACAGGAATACTTTACCCTCATTCTGAGGATTCAGTTGATCCTTCACGACATAGATGTTACTGTAGTAGGAAAGCTTACGCTTCTGCTTACGAGCAACCTCTTTGTCAGCATCGAGACCACTATTCCATAGTGTGCGATTCAATTCACCAACAGGATCTTTCTGACCCAATGTGGTGAGGGAGTTTTCAATATACCATCCGCCAGGACCTTGGAAAGCGTGGCTCCACACCTGTGCCCAAGGAAGGTCTTCACCATCAGGCTCAGGGAGGAAACGGATCACGGCATAACCGTTACCGCTCTTGTCCACCCCAGGTTTCCAAAGTCGCTCATCAGGACCAGCGCCTTGGGGTTTGGACATCTTCTCAATCTGTTGAGTCAGCTTATCAAACGTGCCTGACTTTTTCTTGAGACTTGCAAAAGACATGTGTTTCTCCGTTGTGGTTGTGTGTTTTGTATTTGCCACCGTATTATAGTGGCATAGTATTTAGCGTTTGTCAAGCGCCTGTGTGCGGTTTATGATCAGGACCTTCTCACCGTCATGGGTGAATTGTAACTCGTCATCAGGACCCCACAGCAGCTCCTCGTATAGGTCATCGAGTTTCTGCATGTCCTCGTACAGTTGGTTAGGATTTGGCATCACGTAACTCCTTACGCCACGCCTGTAGTTTGTCTTCCATTGTCTGTAGGATCATCATGAGATTCAATCCACCAGAATACTCCTGTGACAAGAGATCAATACGATCCTTGACATACTTCGCTTCATTGTCATTCTCATCAGTAGGATCCATCCCATGAGATGCTAGTGCCAAGCGTGAGTAAAATACTTTTTGCTTGGCGATCAACTCTAGGGTTTTCTCTACATGCTCCAGACGCTGCTCTGGATCAAACTCTTTAAGACCAGCAGACATCTTCAAGAGTTCTGTATAGCACTCCTGAATCTGCTCTACCTCATCTTTTACTACGTCGCTCTTGAAAAATTCGTTGTCAGTCATAGGGGCAAGATCGCTTTGCTCGTTCGTTTAATGTAATTTAATTGCTGGGCGTCCCATTTGATTTTGTCCTTGAGTGGTTTAGAGATCAGTTTACTGACAGTTTCAACTTCAATCTCAAACTCCTCACAAACAGACGCAACTGCTTCTATGTAGTTGATGAGTCCTTGGGAGTCTTTGACTCGCATTTCTACGAGTGAGGTAAACTTACCCTGAGTCATGAATTTTTCTTCAATCTCTTTCATTTAAGTCCCTCGACATAGTAACGATACTCTTCGATCCATTTGATTAGGGTATCCATATAAGGTATCTTATCATACTTCTCTACAATTTGCATCTGCCCATCCTCTGCCACAGATAATGTAACAAGTTTGTCTACCTCAACACCAGTCATCTCGTAATACATGTAAGCATATGCTGCTTCCTGTACAAAGTATGACTTAAGATACTCCTCCTTCTTGATCCTAGTTGTGGTCTTGAAGTCAATGATTGCTAGAGAGTTATCAAACTCAGCAATACAATCAACCCTACCAGCAAGACCCAACTTAAGAGAATGAAGAGGGGCTTCAATACAATGAATGTTAGAAATACGATCAAGATCCTTACGAGCAAACCCGAAAAGGTACTTGGGAAGACCTTTGCTTTCTTTAATTTTCTCCAAGTCATTGTTTAGATAGTGCTCCACGATGGTATGGTATTGGGTGCCACGCCACGATGCAGCACGGCGGACACGCTCTGCCTCAGTGTATCCTACTCTCTTCTCCCAGGCAAGGATACCCGCCTTAGTATTATGACCGACAACAGTTGTGACGCTAGGCATCCAACCACTATCGGTCTTATAGAACCTTCCGTGAGGAAGAGTCCTGCTCTCTAACTCAGTGAGAGGAGAAGCAGGACCAACATAATTAAAAGACATTCACATTCCCATGTTAATTTTAGATACAAGATACTCTTTCACTAACCCAGACCTTACGATGTCCTCGATACCAAACTCAACACAGTCGAAGGATGGCATAGATTGTAGGATCTTCATGAAGTCAAGCACGCCATTGCGCTCATTAGATTTCAGTAGATCAGACTGGGAGTAGTCACCAGAGAAGATGATCTTAGCATCCTCACCAACACGAGTGATAATGGAATCAAGCTCATGGAAGTTGAGATTACTAAACTCATCCACTATTATAATGCACCTGTCAAGTGTCACGCCACGAATGAATGAGGTAGACCAGAACGAGACAGACTCTTGTGCTCTGAGGTTAGCATACAGTGCTTCAAACGCATTGTCATCTGGCATCTCAAACATATACTTCACCATATTCTTGTATGGTATCTGGTATAGGTTTGCTTTGTCCTCGTGATCACCTGGCAAGAAACCAATCTCTCTCGTAGGCACCAGTGATCGGACCATGTAGACCTTCTCGTATGGAGTCTCTGGGTCCAGGACCTCACGCAATGCTAAGTAAAGACTAATAAAAGTCTTGCCTGTGCCAGCGGCACCATGCAGGACTAGGTTTTTACCTTCAGCAAAAGAGTTGAAGATAGTTTCTTGATTGTCTGTGAGTGGATTAATCTGCTTGAGATGCTCAAGATTAATAGGTTTCTTTCTTCTCATTTGCTTTGCTGTGAGTGTCTCCAGTTTCATGGAGCGACGGCGTGTCTTGGACTTAACAGATGTTGGCATAGAGGGTGTTGGTTAGGTGTAACGGGACAAGTTTGCTACGGGGTGGTCGGCTTGCATCTTCTGCATAACCTCTTTGAAACCATCGGACTGCTTAGGTTCTCCGTAGGTTACCCCACCGATACCTGCTTGCCAGTCCTTATCCCAGTCGGGATTATCTTTACGCCACTGATCATAGTTGACCATTGACATAGAGAATTCTTGTTTCTCGCCTGTCTTAAGATTCTTTACATTGTATGTAGGCATTACAGACTCCTGCTTTGGGGCATAACTTGACTGCTAATATACTTAGCGGTAGGTATATCTGACTCAAAGAGTTGCTTTGATTCAGACTGCGACCGTGCTTCAACGATCTTATGGTGACGACGATTACCTGTAGCGGGTAGCGAATAGGTAATCATGTATCTGATTAGTTTGAAACTCATTAGTCAATCCTCAAACAGGGTTGTATGTCTTGCCAGTATTGATCATCATCATTACATCCACAGTCCTGCTCAGGACACCAGTCCAGTGCCTTAGAGATAGTAGGAAACTGACAGATGAAATGCTTCTGACACAGTTGAGCGATGTCCATGTGCTCCTGCTGAGTGCCATTAGAAGACCTCAGTTGGATGTAATGGATCCATGAACGCACAGAGCCAGTCATGAAAATTCTGGTGGGTGCGGCAAGGGGGAGCACAAAACGAGCACACTCCTTTGCAATACCTTCACGCAGTAATTCATTGTAGAGATCCATTCCCTCAATAAAGTATTGATGGATGCGTCCCTGTAAGAATGCTTTCTGCTCTACATCTACAGCGTCAATACTATTCTGACGATTCTTAGTGTCTTGCAGTCGTAGATCAGGCACCTCAATCATTTCACTCAGCAGATTAGTATCTGCATAGCGTTGTGAGAACTCTTGATAGGTGAAAGATCTATGCCTCAGGATCTGAGCTGCCAGTCCCCTGGTAGTGTTGATCTCAAGCGTCATGAATGCTTGCTCAAAGACACTCCAGTGCCCATGCTTGATGCAATACTTCAGTAGACCAGCAACCTCAGGGTTGTCCTGGTTGTTTGGGTTACTCACACGAGCAACATATCCCATGTGCTTCTCAGCATCAGGGGTCACAGATACCATACACACCTTAGAGGAGTGCTCTACAGGAGAAATTTTAGTCATTCTTAGGGATAAGCAGGCGAGAGATTACGATTAGTCCCATGCTTGTCCAGTAGGTTAGCACAGGTAGTGCGAATAAACCTGGCATAAACATATTCCAGATAAACATCAGCACCAGTGGTGAGATGAAGAGGGTGCCGAGTCCTGCAACAATAGATTTACCCATCTCAATGTTGCTCAGTTTCTCCTGCTCCTCTTCTTCTTTCTTCAGGGCAGCATCCACTGCTGCCTTCATGTCTTCAATCTGCTGCTCAGCAGACTGTCTAGGGTCGAAGTAAACTTGATCTCCTTTAGTCATCCTTTGCCCTTGGTTACCTTTGCTGGGGGTTTGTTTGGATCTTGCCATAGTTTGGGATTGATTCTTCCTTCTGCTTGTTTGTACCATTTCAGATCATGTTTATACTTGTCCCAATAATGGTCAAAGATATCAACATTCTTTCCGCTGGTAACGATGTCATAGTGCTCTTGACCTTCAATCAGATAGCAAACGATAAACGCTGACGTTGGTAGCGATCTATCCTCTGCTGCTTGAAGGTCACAATCTGATTGTAAGGTTTTAATCCCTCTACTCATCGAGCTCGTCCCCCCCACTCAATAGAAGGAAATGCATCCTTAACTACTGACTGTGTGATGCGGTATTTCTTATGGAGTGTCTTATTCACTGCTTTGATAAGGACTTCTGCTTCACTCTCATGCAGTCCTTCAAGCATCTGAATAAACATGCTCTCGATCTTCATCCCAGGCAATGTATCGTCACCACCCTTGAAGAATCGATAGAGTTTCTTACCCTCCTTCTCCAACAGTGTGTGCTCAGTGCCAACAGGTGCTTCGTTAGGACGATAAGGGACATCTTCACCCATAGGGACACGAGGTTCTATGCTCTCATCAAAGTTGATGATGAAGATAGACCTTAGTGTCTGGGTGTTGTTGTCTTGCAAGATTTTAATCTTTGCTGCTTTCGTCTTAGCATTATGTGCTTTCTGAAGCACTTCAGAAATCATCAGTTTCATGGTTTAGATAGTAGGTTTACATTCACTCTTCGTCATCAATCATATCATCTTCATCTGCGATCCGCAAGTAGAGGAGCTCAGCTGGGTCTGCCATGCCATCTTCACCCTGCATTTCAGGGTGCATAACAACAGCAGCATACTCTGCTCTATCTAACCACAGATCAAACACATGCTTCAGGTTCCATGATGCGATAAACCCTAGAAGAAAGGATCCTAGGGTAAGAAAGAAGGCAATGTACAGAAATGTAAGATCAGCCATGATGCCTCCTTAAGTCTTGTTAAAATTATTTAGCAACCTTCTTACGCCTTCCAGGTTTCCTCTCGGCATGATACTGCCAAGCGCCCTCCAGGATGCTGTAGAGGTAGTCTCTGATCTTTCTTGCCTTAGGTTTGGGGATGTGACCATACGCTTCGCGTAGCACTGGGTCCCCCCCTTTGATGTAACCATTTAACTCCTCCACGGTGTTACTCAGTTGTGCTGCAGTGGATGACTCAATGAAATCATTTGTTTCACGTCGTGTCCACTTCGCTTGCTTGAGATAGTTGTACATCTTGAATAAAAATTTCTGATTGAGCATTGCCTCATCGAGTGCTCGCTCTACCAGTTGATAGACTTCAGTTGTGTCTTTTGTCTTCACAGTAAGTTGTTTTCTCTCAGATACTTAACAGTTTCAGTGCATCCACCCATCTGTCGTCCATTGATTAGAACTTGAGGGAAGGTAGCACCATTACCAAACTCTTTATAGAATTGGTCTCTTGTAAAGTTAACATTTAATGTGAATTCTGCAAAGGGATAACCTTTCATTCGATACACTTCTTTAATTTTAGTGCAGAAAGGACACCCAGGTCGTGTGTAAATTGCTGTGTTGCCAGGTTTTGCCATCGTAATATATGAGAGAGAATAAAAAAGGGTCCCGAAGGACCCTCAACAGAGCATCAGATTCCGTCTAAATTATATATCAGAAAGAATACTTGACGCCCAGTTTCCCACCGTAGCCACGGTCGATGTTGTCATCGCCACTGCCCACGAATGAGACTTCACCATACGCACCCAGAGCATCGCTCAGGGAAACACCGACACCTGCCTTACCAGAAGGAACCGTGTCATTCTCAGCGCCATCAGGAGAAACCAAAGTAGCGCCGCCCTGGACATAGTATGAAGCGGATTCGCCCAGAGCACCTTCATACCCTACGTGAAAATCCGTCGCGGCACCAGAATAATCTGCGCCAGTCCAACCAGCATTGGTTTCTACGTTAACGTAGGGACCTGCGAGGGCAGCAGACGGAGCCACAATTGCGGCAGTGGCGGCGAGAGTTGCGATTGCAGTTTTGATCATTGAATTAATACCTCTTAGTGTTTTCTTGTGGAGTGTTTACCCACAGATGATAGGGGATTCGACTCTCCCCGTGTGTAGTCTGTAACAATCCGTAACCTTAGTTGGTCACGGTTGGTTATTTATAGCAGTTTAATCTCCAAATGTCAATCCCTTGTGCCAGTTGGACAACGGTTAACCTTCTTGATCAACTGCTCGGACAGATCATAGTGCAGCTCATGGCATTCTGTCAAGACATAGTATCCAGTGAGATCCACTCCATCATCTGTCCATCCATAGGTGATTATGCGCTCATGCACGTCATCTGAGTCCAGAAGTTTATCCGTATTGAGATAGTGATTATACTTCTGGTGCAGATTGATCATGGTCTGAAAGTTCCTTGGACTTACTAATTATATCACGAATCTCTGACATTTGTCCAGTCGTTAGATTCTCTTCAGGTTGAGTAACATCTTCTTGGGTGTCCTCTGCAGGGGAGAGTGACTTCTGGACTGCCTCCAGGTCTTCTATCATACCAACAGGCACGAACCCACCACCAAATGCTTGAGTCTTGCCAGGTTTGTGATCCATACCCTGCACCTCTGCAAGGTTAGACCTCCAATACTTCTGCATTTTCTTCATCATCTTCTTACGACCCTTGGGATCGTCTTTGTATTTCTCAATGATCCTCCTGAGTGCTTTCAACTCACGGGAGGTTTTCTCCATGGACCTCTCTGCGTGTCCAGTATTACCAAATCCTGCCATAATTACGATGTTTGTGTGATGATTAGTTTGAATTTAACACGGTGTTTGTCTCTGTCAGAGCTAGTATACCACACAGGTGAGTTTTTGTTGTGTGATTCTTGATAGAATGCTTCCTTCGCACTCCTCCTCATACTATCTCTTTCATAGAATGCAGCAAGGTTACGTGGTAACGTAAAGTTGCCCTTCATGTCTGGGTAGTAAGGTGATGTGTTTGGATCTTCCATTGCATTATAGGCAGCATCAGCAGATTGTCCACCACCGCTAGTAGTTAGGTCTGCAATTACCATTGTAGCATTAACGTCAAATCCATTCGCTGCATTGTCATCCCATTGAATCGTCTGACCACTGTCTCTGATTCGGAAACCAGCATCTCCACTTTGCTCACCACCTAACCAAGTAAATCCTTGCTCATCATCGTCTGCATCAACTTGGAAGAGTGAAGTGAAACCACGATCAGGTAGACCATGTTCGCTATCTGGATCAGGGAAATATCCGACCGCTTGTTGGTGAAGCTCTGGATCAGTAAGGTATTCTGGATGATCATCCCAACCTTGTACAATTACATCCTTTGCAAAGTTTGAAAGTGATGTAATGTCACCAGCGTTAAATGCCTCTCTAGCATTTGCATATTGACCAGCCTGACCATTGATAGTCCAAAGATATTTGTTGCCACCAGTAACAGAGAAGGATCGAGTCTGGTTGCCAGTCTCGCTGTTACCCTGATCAAATGTCTGACCTTCAATAACCAGTTTACCAACTGCTTGACCAGATGTGCTGGGTTGATCATCCCAATCAAAGTCAAGTGTAATGGTGCCACTACCAGCACCCTCAACCTGAATACCTGTGCCATTAGGCAAGAAGTATGCAGACAGGGTGCCCGTCGCTCCCTGGTCGTATCTCCTAGGTGGCCACGTAAGATCATACTCCTGCCCCTGAGAGTATCCTATACCCGTCTGTAGCACCTCCATAAGGGTGATGGCACACATCCACCTCTCAGGGTTGGCAACACCGCCCTCTGGTTTGCCCTGCTCGTTAGGGATTCCCTTAGTGGAGTAGAAGGTGAATCCAATCCTAACCTTTGCATACAATGAAGCTGCTACGCTCACATTCTCAATAGCATCATTCTCAAACTCATTACCATCTAGGTAGTAGTCCTGAGTGAAAGTATTTGCACTAAAGAAGTTTGTGCCACCATCGAATACTGATGCTGCTGTTGACTGACAGTCAGCAACTACATACCAGGGTTTCTCTTGTCTAGCAAAGCAGACAGGAGACTTGTTGAGGAATGTGTTACGTTGAGGGATTGTTCCATCACCCTGATCGAATCGTGTGACTAGATGTCTTCTTACAAAATCACCATAGTCACCACCCAACACCTGCACACGATACCCTTGCCAGTTTCCTCTTTCATATTCAGATGCTGAGTCCTCAGGATATCCTGTGTCGCAATACCCTCCCGTGACATTAGGAATCAGAGGGTTGAAAGTATCTCTAGCCATGCCACCTAGAATTGCAGGGTTGTTCTGTAGCAGACCATGCATCGATGTGATGGTGGAGTTTTCATATACCTTGGTAGATGCCTGCTTAGGACCAGCAGATTTCTTGTTAGGTTTGGCACGATCATGCCAAGTGTCACCAATCATACTACCTGCTCTCGTCTTGCCATCTGCCTTGGCATTGATCTGAGATCCATATGATGGATAGAATTGGAAGTTTATTCCAACCACAGCACCAGCAGATTGAATACTAAGTAACTGTGTGTTTGCCATCATCATAGGACTGAGTGGGTTATCACCAGACACTGTTGTCAACTGGAGACCCCACTGCATCTCAAACTTACCTGTGTCTACATTCCATAGAGCACAGTATGGTGTGATCGTTCCTGTAGGTGGACCAGTGATAATTGACTGCAGTTTGAAGTTAAGTTTGTCTCCAGGCGAGAGGGAAATGGTGCCATCATAGAGGTCTTGCCCAATAGTCGGCCAGTCCCCAGCGTCATACCTCTGCGAAAAGATCTCCGATCCATTCTTTTTCATCCTCATTTTGAATCTGATGCAGTCACCTGTGCTACCACCAGTGATACCACCGAAGGACTTCAACTTAAAGTTACCACCTGTGATCGTAGTAATAGTTTGGTTACGACCTTGTGAGATTGAGTAGTCCCCGTCACACTTACCACACTCATGGTTTTCATCCCACTCACCAAATGTGATAGGTGAATCGTTACCACACCCCTGACGTTGGAGGATAACATCCTTAAAGTTTTTCTTAAATGACTGAGGATCACATGGGTTAGACAGATCAATCTTCAGCATCACAGGCTCAGGTCTGTTGTCTGCAAACACATAGCACTGAATACCCTCGTAAATGTAACCAGGATAAGCAGTAAACTCTACAGTATGCCAAAGGATCAGGTCATCATAGTCATCGTCACCATCAATAAGGTCTTCCCACATCTGTTTGTTGGGACCCTTCCACTTGGTGTAGTCCTTCTTGTCCTCAGGATTCCACTCCTTATCTGAGAAGAGGATGTAATCATTCTCCTTGGTATCAATACCACTACCACGGAATCCAGAACCATGACCGTTGGAGTGTGAGTTGATATTAAATGTCTGGTTGGTGCTCAGACTGTTTTGACCAGCACCATCAGACAGCAGGAAGAATCCCATGGTGCCACCTTTATATGCCTGCAACTCAGACACACTGATTGTGACGACGTTGGTCTCGTTACCACCACCCTCTTCAGCATTCTTAGCACTAGGCACAACGATCTTGCCCCACTGAGGACCACTGCTATTTGCTAGGTAGTAACCAAATGCATTGTCGTATCCTGCCTTACCCTTCTCCACATCCAGACGGACGGTAAGATCAGTAGTAACCTTCTGAGGGATACGGTATGCAAACCTGCTCCGTGAGACCCTCTGAGGGATGGTGTTGTTCTGTGGGTCAATTGTATACCTATGGTCACCTGTGGAGGGATTGTAGAAGCGATGAAGTCCCCACAGTTTTTCCTTATCAGCAATGAATTCAATGCCATCGGGTTTCTTCTGGAAGACATACCCCAGGATACTATGGAAGACCATGCCAGCACCATTCATGGTGTCTCTCTCACCAGCACCCTGAGTATCAGGAGCACCAGGGTTAGTGGTCAGGAAATAATCATGAGGATTGCTACCTTTGTACTTAAACAGAGGCACACTTCTATCTCTTGTCTCAGATCCAAGGATAGATGCAGTGATATTCATCACCCTCTGACCGTCATTACCATTCTGCTGAGGCATGAATGTAAATGGAATCTCCACACCAGACTCAGGAAGTTTACCAGTCCAAGAGGTTACTCTCCACTCACTATCAATATCATCTGCCTTACCATCACTGCCTACATTATATACAGGTCTGACTTCAAAGTTAATCACAGCACCACCATATCTGATAGTGTGCTGTGCGATATCTCCTCTTCTTCCATTGCCACTACTTAAACCTAGGTTTTTCTTAGGCCAGAAGTCAGCACCACCCTCATTATAAACCCAGGTGCCATTACCTACACCTTCATTGTTAGTAGTTTTGATCGGTGGATTCTTTTCTGATGTTGTGAATCCTGAATTGCTACCAGTGATTAGCTCTACGTTTTGTCCACTACCACCTGCTGATCCAGGCACCTTATCCTTTAGGCACCACCATGCAGCATCACCATCAGTCAGAGAGTATCCAGAAGGACCAGCAATCTCATTGTGATAGTTGTACTCATTACCATTCTCGGATTCATAGACAGGGACTCTCTCAGGGAAGCAGTTCTTGATACAAACTTCCGTCTTGTTAGCAGACCATCCACGAGGGTGGAATCCTTCACAGTCTGCCTTGGCAGGTGTCCAACCACCACCTAGGTATGGTTTGAATGTACATTCTAAAGTTTTTCTAACACATCGTGCCCAATCGTCATCCTCTGGTTTAGAGAAAGGACAATACAATATCTCTTCAGGGTCACTTCCAATTACTTTCCAGTATCCATTACCTATATCTTTTACTTTGCCACGAATTCTTAACTCACTGACACGCTTACAGTCATCAGGGGGACCACCGCCAGTGCTACCACCAGTGCCTATCCATGGACCATCAGGCTCGGGACCAGTTGGCCAGTGGATGGTGATGGGATTGCCGCATTTCAGACCAGGAATTTCTATACCTAATTCATCTACAACGAAACAAATAATAGGATCGATGTTAACAATCGTAGGGAGATCAGGTAAATCGTCAGGTGGACGGGGTGGTAGTAGTGGCGGAAGGGCAGGGTAACATCTCCCAACCAGATCTTGAATCACCTCATTAGGTGTTGGCGGGGGAGTAAATTCAGGAGCATCAGGACGCTCAGGGATATTGAGCGAGTCCAGTGGGTTGGGACTGTTTGGTGGTGCAGTAGGACCATAACATCTACCCACCAGATTCTGAATCACTTCAGAAGGTGTTAGTGTTGGTGGTATACCCTCGGAGGTTCCACCTGCGGGTCTAAATTCACTAGCAGGATTCTCACCATCCAATGCGTTGGGGGTCAGACCAATCGGACCCGTGACATTGTAACAGCGAGCAACTAGATTACGAATATGCTCGGACATTAAAAAAGAGGAGCGGGTGCTGCTCCTCTATTTAGTGTGATGTGTTTGATGGATTTTGCCATCCACATCAGCGGCGACGATACTTTATTTATCGTTGTATAGATTCTCCAGTTTTTCTCTGGATAGATCTACATACAATACCTCTTCACCTATCTGAGGTGCCTCGGGATGTTTCCGAGATCTAGCACCCCAGTAAATAGATTTAAGGTTGTAATACATAAGAGCAAAGGCACCGCCAGCAATGAGAGCGAAGCATGTGAAGTAAAGAAAGACTTCAAAACTATTCATCATGCCTCCTGAAGAGATTGAACTGTGTTGTGTAACTCACCAACATCACGAAGACCCTCGGCACTAAACCAAGGAGCATTAGCCCAACTGAATCCTTCACCAAAGGTGTTATCAGGTGCAGTGATATACCAATGACATGATGTGTCAGGCACATCTACTGCACACTTAGACCAATCGTCACTCCACTGTGGGACTTGCACCCACATTAGAGCAGCAAACATAATACTGAAGAGTGATTTAATCACAGTGCATTACCTCTTGGTAGTACTTCCTCAGGGAAGATGAAGTTTTCATGTGGTTGGTCAGCAGGTGCCATCCAAGCACGGAGTCCTTCATTCAGGAGGATATTCTTGGTGTAGAAGGTCTCGAATTCAGGATCCTCCGCTGCACGAATCTCCTGAGATACGAAGTCGTAAGCACGAAGATTAAGAGCGAGTCCAACAATACCGATAGAAGAAGTCCAGAGACCCATGACGGGCACGAATAGCATAAAGAAATGCAACCAACGCTTGTTACTAAAAGCAATACCGAAGATCTGTGACCAGAAACGGTTCGCAGTAACCATCGAGTAAGTTTCCTCCTCTTGCGTAGGCTCAAAAGCCTTGAAAGTATTCGCTTGCTCACCATCTTCAAACAGCGTGTTTTCTACAGTAGCACCATGGATTGCACATAGCAATGCTCCACCCAGTATACCAGCAACACCCATCATATGGAAGGGGTTGAGGGTCCAGTTGTGGAAACCTTGAAGGAAGAGTAGGAATCTAAAGATTGCTGCTACCCCGAAACTAGGTGCAAAGAACCATGAAGACTGACCCAGTGGATACAGAAGGAATACGCTGACAAAGACAGCAATAGGACCAGAGAACGCAATAGCATTGTAGGGACGGATACCAACTAGACGAGCGATCTCAAACTGTCTAAGCATGAAACCAATGAGAGCGAAGGCACCGTGGAGAGCCACGAAAGCCCAGAGTCCCCCAAGTTGGCACCAGCGGACGAAATCCCCCTGAGCTTCAGGACCCCAAAGTAGAAGAAGAGAATGACCCATAGCGTCAGCAGGCGTTGAGACAGCTGACGTAAGAAAATTAGCACCCTCAAGATAGGAAGTAGCAAGTCCGTGGGTGTACCAACTCGTGACAAAAGTTGTGCCAGTAAGCCAACCACCAATGGCAAGATAAGCAGTGGGAAGAAGAAGTATTCCAGACCAACCCACAAAGACAAAGCGATCCCGTTTAAGCCAGTCATCAAGGATATCAAACCAACCCCTCCGTTGTTGTTGTAGTGTAGCAGTCGTCATTGAATTTTACCTTAGTTGTTTAGTTCCAAATAGAATTTTGTTTGATCACTAGGTGCATTCTCGTAGAATGAGATGTCACCATACATTTTATGATCTTTGTATCCAACCATGCGACCTTTTGTATTTTGGATAGCACCCATCATAGCAATGATAAGGAAGATAGCAGGAGGACCAATGATTAAAGCACCACCGATCACATAGTAAGTGAGCAATTCGATTAGATCAGTAGACATAAAACTTTACAGTAATGAAGAAAAGAAAAGGGGTCCGTAGACCCCTTTATTATACCACAAGTTGAGTGATCAACCGATGCTAGGTGCGGTAAGTGCCACAGGTGTGGACTCGGCAGCAGCCAGATCGAGTGGGAAGTTGTGAGCGTTACGCTCGTGCATGACTTCCATACCAAGACCAGCGCGGTTAAGCACGTCTGCCCAGGTAGGGAGGACACGACCATTGTTGTCCAAGATGGACTGGTTGAAGTTGAAACCGTTGAGGTTGAATGCCATGGTGCTTACGCCCAGTGCAGTAAACCAGATTCCGACAACAGGCCATGCGGCAAGGAAGAAGTGAAGACTTCTGCTGTTGTTGAAGGAAGCGTATTGGAAGATCAAACGACCAAAGTAACCATGAGCGGCGACGATGTTGTAAGTCTCTTCCTCTTGTCCAAACTTGTAACCATAGTTTTGTGACTCAGATTCAGTCGTCTCACGGACGAGTGAAGAAGTAACAAGACTACCATGCATTGCCGAGAAGAGTGATCCACCGAAGACACCTGCTACTCCCAACATGTGGAAGGGGTGCATAAGGATGTTGTGCTCTGCTTGGAAGACAAGCATGTAGTTGAATGTGCCAGAGATACCAAGAGGCATTGCGTCAGAGAAAGAACCTTGACCGAAAGGATAGACCAGGAAGACTGCGGATGCTGCTGCAACAGGTGCAGAGTATGCAACACAGATCCAAGGACGCATCCCAAGACGGTAAGACAATTCCCATTCACGTCCCATATAGGCAAAGATGCCGATCAGGAAGTGGAAGATTACCAATTGGAAAGGACCGCCGTTATACAACCACTCGTCGAGTGATGCGGCTTCCCAGATGGGGTAGAAGTGAAGACCAATTGCGTTGGAGGATGGGACAACAGCACCAGAAATGATGTTGTTACCATACATGAGTGAACCTGCTACGGGCTCACGGATACCGTCGATATCGACGGGTGGTGCCGCTACGAAAGCGATCACGAAGCAGATGGTTGCCGCCAACAGAGTTGGGATCATCAGCACTCCAAACCATCCGACATAGAGTCGGTTGTTTGTGGAAGTTACCCACTCGCAGAACGAATCCCACGCGGAGGTTGTTTGTTGTTGCCTTGAAAGAGTTGACATTGAAATTAGGGTAGGTATGAGTGCAGGGAAACACTAATATAATATGCCTGTTGCACCCTCAGCAGCAGGTATGAAAGACTGTTATTTAATGACGCTGTTTAGTCTTGGTGAGGCGTCAAGTGTGTCGTTGTGTAACGACCGTCCATACTATATATGGTTTTCAACACCTTGTCAAGTGTAATCGAAGGTGGACTCCAAGAAAACCGACATAGGAGGACATGTCTTGGCATATTGTAGCACAAGTTGGTGCTCATATGCCCAGTCATCGACTTTGCGACGAGTAACAAGCTCTGGATACTTGAAGTATTCAGTGAGTCGCTTGTTGACTGTAGTATAACCTGATCCTGCAAGGATGTGAAGGACCTGTGTGCCACCATGGGAAATGGCTTCGTTGCCATTCATAATATACTGAATGGCTTCATGGGTTCCTGTGAGATCATACTCTATCTCATCGCTGACATGACTCCAGAAAGGTGTGTCACGACGGCGACTGTAATAGTAGTGTGCCTCTACAAACTCACGCCATCCGTCCATATGCTCAGTGAGGTTATGGTTGAAGCGATCACGCTGGAATTGTCCAGGCAGAGGTGCCTCCTGTAGGAGGTCCATGAGAGCAAGGATGCCATGGTGTGTGTTGAAGAGACTTGTAGATTCTAACGGCTCAATGAATCCAAACGAGAGTCCGATGGACACACAGTTACCTGTCCATGCTCTCTCATGCCTGCCGTTTTCAAACTTGATCAGACGTGCATCATCGTATCCGAATTCTTTACGGGCATCCTCTTCGCTCTGAAACTTTGAGCAGAATACATATCCCCTGCTGAGGAAGTCATAGGTAGGGATGGTCCACTGCCAACCAGCAGTCATTGCTTTAGCGTTGGTGTAGGGGACCATCTCGGTCTCACGATCAGTGTAGTCAGTCTTAACTACGAGTGCGCTGTCAGTTACAATTGAATCGTAGGGTTTCCACTTGCTAAGCGCCCCCCCGACAACTGCTTGCTGCCCACTACAGTCGATAAAGAGATCACCAAAAATCTTTTCTCCCCCGAGTTTGTATGGTCCACCTGTGACCACGACGTGCTCGATGTTCCTTCCTTTAGTAGCAACAGACTTAACTGTGCTATTAACCACCTTAAGATCTTTGCAGAAGGTGTCTCTGAGAAAGTTGGAGAAGGCTGCTCCGTTAATATGGAATGATCTGTCTTTAGCGAGGTCATATGGTCCTAGGATATTTTTATTCAGTGGTAGTCGCCCTGCCTCTGCCACCGCCGTGAATGGCATGAATACTTGGGAGAAGGGTGGTAGATTCTCTGGATGAAATGCTTTGGCGAGCATCCACTCTTGAAATTTTATATGTTTTGCGACTGACTGTCCATTGGGATAGTGAAATACTTCACCCTCCTTCACGAAACCATCAAACCTTGAAGAGGATTTGAATGTTGCTCGTGCTGCAGGGAGGAATACTTCATCAGTGATCCCCATGTAATCAAGATACTGATTGATGTGTGGCGTAGTGCTTTCACCTACACCGATGGCATCACCACCATTGATCATAGTGATGTCCCAGTTAGGGAAAGTTTTACAAAAAGCGGCGGCAGTCATCCAACCAGATGTACCACCACCGACAATCACAATACGCATGTTACTTTTTTTTCAGTGTCTTTTTAATCATCTTAGCATACAAAACTTCCTCTGGTGTATACCAATTGGGATGTTTCTTTGCTCCTTTAAGTAGTTTCTTTACTGCTTTCTTTGTTGAGAGTTGTTTCTTTTCTTCCATTAATGGATTGATATTTAGAAAATTCTTTGAAGAGATTCTCACCAACGAAAGCATAGAGGTCTCCGCCATGGGTAGACAATGCTTCTTCTAATCCTTGCTGGGTGGATGGGACATTAAGCAACCCATTCGACACATAGTAGTGACAGAACTCATACACTTCTCTATTTATGGGGATTTGCTTATGAATAAATGCAGTCAGACAAATCTGTCTCTCTGCCATCTTGCCGTCGTCATAGCGCCAGTCTTCAATCATTGAGCAATCATCCTGAATTCTTTTTTAGTTTGGAATGCCTTCTGCCCTGCTTCACACAGGTGCAGAAGAAATTGAGCCTTGTGTAGGGATAGGTTGGAGTAGTTTTTTAACTTAACCCAGTTACCATCCCAGTAAAACTCTAAGCAATACATGACTCATGCATCCAACCTGAGTTTATTTAGATAATCCCAAGCATATACTTCACGGTTACCTTTGATGCCCCATCCCAACCAACGATAAGAAGGTTGCATATAGTATGCAATACTCATTCCATTCGATTGGAAGTATGGAAGTTGACGCTGAAATATATTCTCGTTAACCATGTAACGAAGTTGGCAGTCGAATGTGGAGGGATCACACTCAAACTTATTGGCAAATTTGCCGAGGTTGACGTAGCGGTTTACGCTGGTCCACTGAATGATGCCATAACCACCCCGATGACAATCGTGGTAAGAAACTCTAGCACCTCCCTCGCATATATTGGCAGTGAAATTAGACTCCTGTCTAATGTTGCCAAGAATTGTAGCAATAGCATTTTTGTCTTTGATATTTACTGATGGTGTTTGTAAATACGCTACGACTTTTGTCTCTTCAGGGGAGCAATCTTCACACTCCCATTTAGTCTCTAAGATCTTTGTAGGTCTCAGTCCTGCTGCTTCAACTTTGTGAGGAGCAGAAGAAGTACATGCCATAAGCAGTGGCAGCATTGCTGTTACCATTACAAGTGGTCTCATGTCTAGTCTATCCATAATAGAAAAGGGTGCCAGAGGCACCCGAGTATCATAGCGTATTTAGCGTGGTTGTCAAGAGGTTGGAGCATAAGAAGGAATCATCATTCCCCCATCACTTCCGTCGTCATCCTCATCAGTGTCTGCTAGTAGTAGCAAGATAATGAAAGGAGTAAAACAGAAGACGATCGTCTGAAATACCTCTAGACTCATTACCAAATACCTGGGATGATCTGTCCTGTGACAGCGTAGGTGCCCATTGCGGCAACGATTCCGATCATTGCCATCCAACCATTAAAACGTTCTGCTTGAGGAGTCATTTCACCACACTCCGAAGAAGAGTTTGCCAGTGAAGGCATAGGACAGGAAGGCAGAGACGATGCCAAGCATTGCTAGGCGTCCGTTGAGTTTCTCTGCGGACTCATTGTGAGTCTCGTATACTTCTGATTGCATTGCTTTCTCCACTTTAGGGTCGATGTACATTTGGGGCTCGGTGGCATACATGTTGGTGCGACCACCGTCTTCGATTGTAACAGTCATTTGTTAAGGTATGTTACTTCTTGTAACTATATATAACTTTACAATATTTGTCAAGCCCCCTTAAGAAAATGTGATGACATCCTGTCCACCGATCACCCCACCGAGGTCTACTGGTTGTGCTGCAAAGGTGTCCCCACTGAAGGAGATCGTGTCACTGGTCTCAATGTTCTGGAAGTCATAGTTATCGTTGAGATAGATCGGACTGCTAGGGAATTCGATCTGTGGCACGTCCTCAGCACACTGCTCAGTGATGGTCTGTAGACCATTGTAGTGACGCCACAGCTCACTCAGGTGACTGCGATTGAAGTTAGGGTCATCGATCGCACTGTGCAGTGCTTTCTTGAGTGCCTCTGTTGCTGCTGTCAATTCTGCTTTCATAATTCCAGTGACGGATAACTCCGCTGACGATAAAACAATTGGTGACAAGATAGGATACAAAAATGCAGGTACGAATACCTGCAATGTAATTATCATAGGGTCCTGTCTTGTCATCAGAGAATGACCCTAGGGAATACTTCCAGACGTTAAGAAGACGCTTTAACACTGTCTCGTGTATAGCAAGGGACACCAGCAGGGTCTAACCATTTGGCATACTCAAAGTCTTCAATAGCAAGAAGCATCTGATCACCATTATCAAAGAGATAGATGTCAGAATACTTCTTTGTATACTCGTTTGCTTTTTGCAAACGAAAATCAGGTTTGCCATTCAATTGAATGTGACCCTTCTGCACATAGCGATAGGGAAACCTCTCGTGAATCACAGTAGTCTTGGTCGTTGCGACTGACTGCGGATCAAGATCATTCATGGTCGTCTGAGTGTCTTCAAATATGATAGCACATCCTCACGGATCCACAACAGTTCGTGGTAACATTTCTGGGAATGAGCACATGCTCTCAGTTTGGGATCAGGTTCTAGCACACTCTCTATGAAAATGTCAAGTCCCCTATTCCATTTGTCGTCCTGTGTCTCCATGTAACTCCTTAGATAAAATTAAACCAACCTGTAATAATCATCTTCTCACTATCGTTAGAGACTCTACCACGATGGTGGAATGTCCAATCTGCTGGCCAGATCACAGTGTATCCACGCTGCGCTGGGACATACTTCTGCTGATAATACCATTCGGTACCACCATCAGGGACATCATTGAGGTAAGTCATGAAGACTAGGTGTCGATAGACGGATCCAGGCAGGGCATTAGACCTTTCGGTATGCCACTGCTTGAATCCACCACCTTTAGGATACCACTGCATAGACAGTGGCTCCTTTACTTGGAATCGTGAGGTCTCACAGAAAGGAAACCTCTCCAAGTATTGATTGAGCACGTCTTGAAGTGCGTGCATATAGTTTTGCACCTGAGGACAGGACAGTTGATAAGGGACATGTAGATCGAGAGAGTCTTTATACTCCTTATCCACCGTCACATCTCCTTGTCTAAGGACCTGACCCTCATGAAAATTCAAGACGTTTTGATTATGCCAGAAATCTTCAAGTCCCGTCACAACGGATTCATCAATAAAATTACCCCAGATGAAGTCATTACACTCATCATTAAGTGGGGTGCAGACGTTACCTTTATAAATTGTGATTTCTTCTTTAAGCATAAGTATCCCGACCAGGGTAAAGTTTAGGTCATTTCCAGGACGCCATCGGCAATCATGTTATCAATGAGAATCGTATAGTCCTCCTCAACATCCAGTCCCCAAAAGTGGACGTGACGTGCGCTCTTGTCACTGTAAAAGCGACAGAGTGCTGAGAAGAGGGGAGGATACTCTGTGTCAAGGGCAATGTTACCATTGACAGTCTCCTTCAGAATTTGCATAGAATCTGCAAAGCGATCTCTAACAGTCATGACTGACTCCTATTCGGTTTTCCAACATGCACCCTAGGGTGCAACGATCCAGGATGGATTCGAACCATCGACCGACTGCTTAGAAGGCAGTTGCTCTATTCCACTGAGCTACTGGACCTTAAGCATTTACACGAACGATTGGGTCACCCTCCCACATAGTCCTCTTAACCTTGTCAACTTTGCCTCGTAGGTTAAACGAAACGATGGTGCGTGGTCTGTCTGACTCATTGGGTAGTGCCTCATGTGCAATGGTTGCTGGAAAAATAACCATGTCACCTTCTTTAACAGGTGGGACGAAGGACTGTAACCTACCGCTCCAAGGATTATTGAAAGGTGAAATGAATTGCGTGGCTTGATGGAGTTGTGGATCAAAGTCCACATACATTACTGCTGACCATCCACTGTGTCCATGATTGTGTAGACCGTGCTTCTGACCTTTGTATGATGTTTGACACCACATGTCAGTAAACTCGGTGCGTCTACGCTCAGTAAACTCAGCAATGTATGGCTCGATAATATCAATTACCGTATCAGCGTAAGGTGGCAACTCCCATTCTGCCTGATGAAAGAAGTCTGTGTATTGCTCACCATTAGAATCTAAATGCTCTTGCCCAAAGATAGGCAGAGCACTCATGATCTTTTCTTTATTCTGTTTCCAATTCTGTATTTCATAGTGTGCAATCGGAATTGAGAATAAAGAATGAATCATTTAGATGCTTCAGAGTATTGTTTGATCTTGTCTGCAAGGACTTCACCTCGTAGGAGATCTCCTGCTGCTAAGGCTTCATGTAGTTGGTCTACTAGAAATTCGATTGTGTAATTAATCTCATCAATCTCCTCAAGAAATTGATTTTCCATGGTAGGTCTCCACTTCCCTTAACTTGCTAATTATATATGCTCAATAGGTTGACTGTCAACCCCAAAGTGTTTGATAAACCATTCGGCATCCACTACCACGAGTGCTTGCTTCCTATTCTTTTTCATGAAGAGGATGGGTTCGTAATTTCCAGAGTTAGCACATGCCTGATCGTAAGCATCATACACATTCAACTTCTCTACATTTTTACACTCGATACTAAAAGGAAATTTCTTCCTAGCATCTCGTGCCATGATGAGATCTTCTCCACCAGCACCCATGCTGCGAGACTCAATGTCTTCAGGGTGGACATCCCTATGCTCAATGAGCATGTCTCTCACCCACTTCTGGAAGTTTCTACCCTTTGCTTTCGCACTCTGTGGTTTCACTTAGGTATCCTCTCATCAAGTGCTTCATGAATAATTTGCTTCAACTCAATACGTTCTTCTGCTGTAAAGATTGTCCTTACCTTGACAGGCATAGGTGCATAACTACTAGGTTTCTTTGATTTGCCAGGGAGACTCATGCCCTGTGTGTCGATCTTATTCAATGACATCTTCTTCAGTCTCCTTCTTGAATCCAAACGGCGAAACTTTATCTTCTTCTAGTCTCAACTTAAGTGCAACAGCACCCAGAGACTCCATTACTTTGAGGATGTCTTCGGTCTTAGCATCACCGCCTAACTCTTTAGCAACATACCAATACTTTTCCCAGAAAGTATCTCCTGCTTTCTTGTAATCATCTAACGTTAATAGTTTCATATAAAAGTATAATAAAAAAGAGGGGTTACCCCCTCTTACTTAGGTCACTTGCTGTAGGTCTTTCCACGGTAGCAGAAAGTCCCGTGAGACTCTTTGCTTTCCACACAACGTGTGTCATACTTTACACCGCGATATGTGGTGTGAGTAATCTGTGCGTTATGCAAGGCAGATGCCTTGTGAATTTGCTTGCGAATGAGGTTAAGTGTGTTCATGAGTTCGTCTCCGAAGTTAGGGTTTTTAATCCCCGTTCCTTCAATCGTGTGCGTCCCAATAACACTCAGGGACAGATTCCTTTACGGTCTCTATCAACTCTACCTTAAAAGCATGTGAGAGATCCTCATTTGCTTTCATTTTAAGCATGATTGTATCAGCTTGTTGGCAGGTGAGTGATGAATACAGAAGTAATTCAAACATGGGATCAACGCTCCGTTGCGCGACTTACTTGCGTCCCACCCAAGAGTGGGATGAACGTGTTGTCATGATAGCATGACATTACTATTTATGCAACCCCCTACTTCTTTCGTTTCTTTTTGCGACGATGGTAGGGAGTGTTACTAATGGGCTTGGTATTCTTTAAGTCCTTCTTGAGTTTCTTCAAGAAGGATAAGTGGTCCCTGATACCATGTATCGGGGTTTTCGGAATACCAGTCGATTGTGTCTCGTTTGTATACAGGGACCTCGCTTGTCTCTTCCAATTTCTTCTCGGCATCGTGATGTGTATCTGGATACACCTTGGGTATCCGTATCCATGTTGTAATTTTATAGCTTAAACCCGCTAAAAGTTTCCGCACTAACATCCTGCTTGATTCCCCCAACGACATAGGATTCAATCTCAGTTTCCTGAGGGGCATTTTGTTGACCCTTGCTATTTAGCCAGTGCTCTGTCCAAGGCAGAGGATTGTTTTTAGCAGGGATATCGAAGGCGGGTGCTAGTCCGATTGCTTTCATACGACGATTAGCAATCCATTCCACGTATTGAGAAAGCAGACGCTCGTTAAGACCGATCATACTACCATTCTCAAACAAATATTTTGCCCACTCTTTCTCTTGGGCAACTGCGTCAAGGAACATCTGACGCACTGTCTCTTCCTCTTCCTGAATGATCTGCTGCATCTCAGGATCGTCACCCTTCTTCCACTTGTAGAGGATCTTCTGGGTCAATGCGAGGTGCTGTGACTCGTCCCTGGCAATAAGGGAGATAATTTTTGCAGAACCTTCCATGAGTTTAAGTTCACCAAAAGCAAAGCTGCAAGCAAAAGAAACATAAAACCGAATTCCTTCAAGGATATTGACATTAGCAATCGCCAGATAGAGTTTACGCTTGACATCTCTGATAGTCCACTGTGAAGTAGGAGAGTCTTTCCAACCTTCCTTCCACATGTTACTGAGTGACCACTCAGTTGCTACCTCAATGAAGTCATTGTATGCTTTGCATACTGCTGTAGCACGGTCAAGGATCTTCTCATTATCTAATACTGCATCGAAGACTTCTGATGGGTCTGCGTATACGTTCTTGATGATATGAGTATAGGAGCGAGAGTGAATCTGCTCCATGAATTCCCATACTCCCATGCATCCTTCCAACTCTGGAAGACTACAGTAAGGTGAGAATGCCATGCCAGGACCACGCCCTTGCACAGAGTCCAGAAGGATCTGATACTTGAGGTTGCTGGTGTAGATATGTTTTTGTTGCTCATTCAGTGTCTTGTAATCGGCACGGTCCTTCTGTAGAGATACCTCTTCAGGTCTCCAGAAGTAACCGAGTTGTGTCTGTGTTAGTTTGTCGAAGTCAGGATACTTATATTCATCGTATCGTTGCATCCCCAAGGGAGCTCCGAAAAACATTGGTTGTTTTTTGGTGTCTACTTTCTTGTCGTTGAAAACAGTCAGTCCCATTTTGGCTCCCTTGGATTCTTGCATGTACCGTAGTTGTGAATATAATTTAGGAATGCATTGATCCTTGGAGCAAAGTCCAGGGAGTCACAGCAGTCAAGATAGGACTCAAATTCTTCTTGTAAGTCCTTGCTGAGTGTGATAGTAATGTCCTTAGACATTGCAGGCATCGCATTCAGACTCATCGCCTGCATCAATCTCCGCTAAGAGATTGTCTAGTTTGGAAGCAGTCTCATCAACCCATCCAATTGAATGAGCAGGCTCGTCTACATCTTTTTTGGCATCGTATGTATTTTGATAGTAAGAAGTTTTCCAACCATACTTGTAGGTCATTAGTAGGTCTTGTGCCATAACGGATACAGGCACTTCATTATTTTCAAATTTCTCTGGGTTATAAGACCAGTTGCCTGAGATGGCTTGGTCAAAGAATTTCTGCATGACTGCAACAATCTCAACGTATCCTTTGTTGGATTGCATTTCCCATAGGAGAGTATAGTTATTCTTCAGTGTATTGAATTGAGGAACAATCTGCTTAAGAGGTCCCTTCTTGGACTTTTTAATGGACAAGTAGTCTCTAGGTGGCTCAATTCCATTTGTTGCGTTTGACACAACGGAACTGCTTTCCGATGGCATTTGTGCGGACAGAGTGCTGTGCCTGAGTCCGTATTCATCGATAGATTGCCTAAGAGAATCCCAATCATAGTTGTATTCTGGTGCTACTAAGTCATCGACATCCTTCTTATATGTATCTAATGGTAGAAGTCCATCAGAGTACTTGGTGCGGTGGAATGCTTCGCATGGACCACGCTCTTGAGCGAGTCTATTAGATGCTCTCAGCAGGTAGTATTGGAATGCTTCAGTCAACTCATGGACGAGTCTCAATGCACCTTTGTCATCGTAATGCTCACCGTTCTTAGCAAGGTAGTGTGCTAGTCCGATGTATCCAATACCCAGAGAGCGACGTGCCAACGTGCTACGCTCAGCAGCAGCGACTGGATACTCCTGGTAGTCAATCAACTCCTCCAGACCCCTCACAGAGAGGTCACAGAGGTCTTCCATCTCATCTAGGGACTTCAGTTTACCCACGTTGATAGCAGAGAGAATACACAGAGCAATCTCACCACCACGATCATCAATGTGATTGATAGGATCAGTAGGTAGAGTGATCTCCTGACAGAGGTTACTCATATTCACCTTGTCCTTGAAGGAGGAGTGAGTATTACAGTGGTCGATATTCATGATGTAAATACGACCTGTCTCTGCTCGCTCTTTTAGTAGATCAAGGAAGAGTTGCTGGGCAGAGATGGTGAGTCTAGGGACCGACTGATCCCCTTCGTAACCAAGATACATAGCGTCAAACTCATCAGTCCCGTAAGCGTCATACAACCCAGGGACATCATGAGGACTGAAAAGCGCCATCTCTCCGTTTCCGATGAATCTTTCATAAAATAGTTTACTAATTTGGATAGAATAGTCAAGTTTCCTTACTCGGTTGTCTTCTGTGCCTTTGTTGTTTTTGAGGACGATGATGTCTTCGATCTCTCTGTGCCAGATGGGGAAGTGGACAGTTGCGCTTCCACCTCGGACGCCATTTTGAGTACAGCATCTGACAGTGCTCTCAAACTTCTTGAGGAAAGGGATAACACCTGTGTGTTGAACTTCTCCCCCTCTGATTTTAGCGTTGATGCCACGGATTCTGCCTGCGTTGATGCCAATCCCCGCCCTTTGAGCAACGTAGTAACCAATAGCCATGTCACTGCTAAAAATGCTATCGAGGGTGTCATCAGCATCAACAAGAACACAGCTAGCAAATTGTCGTAGAGGGGTCCTGACCCCTGCCATGATGGGGGTTGGGATGTTGATCCTGTGCTTCGAGATCGCGTTGTAGTATCGTCTGACATAATCGAGTCTTGTCTCTTGTGGATAGGTTTGGAAGAGAGTTGCTGCAATCATGATGTACATCTGCTGGGGTGTCTCATACACCTCCCCAGACGATCGATCCTGCACGAGATATTTATCAACGACCTGCCTTAGACCAGCATATGTAAACAAATAGTCACGGTCATGGTCAATGAATGATTCAATCTGATCCCACTCATCATCACTATATGTTGTAAGGATACTTTTATCATAGACACCACGATGAACGCAGTCCCATACATGCTCCTGAATATGAGGACGCAAGTCTGGGTGTCCATTATATACTTGCTTGCGAAGACCAAACAGAAGCAGACGTGCTGCTACAAACTGATAGTTTGGTGCATCTAATGTAATCAAATCATTAGCAGAGCGCACAAGAATCTCTTGGATGTCACTGGTTTTGATGCCATCAAATAGTTGCAGGTTAGCATTCATTTCGATTGCCGACTCTGACACACCAGCAAGTCCTCTGCAAGCGTGCTCTACCATTTCATGGATTTTACTTAGGTGGATCTCTTCCACCTGTCCGTTGCGTTTGACAACTGTGTTGCTCATACCTTTTTCCAATCTGTAAGTTGTACCTTTGCTTTTAATCCTGAAAAGGTGTTGCTCTTTATTATAGCAGCAGGGTCAAGTCCTGCCAACACCATGTCATTAATATCTTTTTCTTTTACTGACTTCGGCCAGATGACTACTGCTTCGCCGCTTCCAATTGCCGCATCAATCCTAGACACGATCTGTCTGTTTCTAGGCTCGTTGTCGAAGACCCAGACCCTATGTGTATAAGGAAGAGTGCGGTGGTCAACATCGCTGCCACACATAGCAACAGATTGCTTAATGAAAGTACTATCGAAGGGTCCTTCTGTGACATACACTGTCTCCTCTGGGTTTACTTGGTCTTGTCCGAATAGTTTGAGTTGATTCTCAAACATCACGGTGATGTATCGTAGCGTAGAAGTTGCTGCCATAGATCTACCCTGAATGCCAAACCAATTACCGTCCTTGTCAATGAGAGGGATAATAATTCTAGGTCTGTCATTCTGAAGATTGTCAAATGTCTGGCGTTGCGTATTAACCCACCTCTTAAACTTGTCAACATAGAAGAATCTACCCAGTTGATCTTCTGGGATTCTTCTATCAAGAAGATACTTCTTGGCGGGGTGCGTTGTATTTAGCTCGCTGATCGGAGTGAGATCTGTCACTTTGTTAGCAAACTTTGGCTTTGCACCTTTGTATTCAGGAGCAGGTGTGTGCCTACCTTTACCAGTCATCCCCTGCTTATATTTCTCCATGACGAACTCACCATGAAGGTCAGCAGCATTGTCCTTTAGAAAATTAGACAGCGATCTACCCATGCCACAGTTGTGACACTTGAAGATGTATTCAGTCTTCTTCAGAAAAAAATACCCCCGTGCCTTATTCTTATGCTTCTGTGAATCACCACAGTAAGGGCAGCGGAAGTTATATAGTCCTGATTTGACGTGTTTGTATTTCTCTAGCCTGGTGCTGAGAAGTCGGATGTATTTGTCATCGACGTAATCCATGCAGAGCGGTCCATTGCATCCACCATAGCAGATGGATCGCCAGGTGTCAATGACCTAAGCAATGCTTGACCTGGGACACTGACGAGGAAAGAGATCACAGCAAGACCACCGAAGATGGTCCACATCTTTTTCTCCATCATCCTAAGTCTATCATCGACTAGACGGATGTCTCTCTCACAACCTTTCTTGATTGTGTCTGTCTCTTTATTCAGATCTGCATGAAGTCTATCTACTTTTTCAAATAGAATACCGTCAACTTCACTCTGTGTAGATAGTTTTTCGTTATGTACTGCAAGTAGTTGACCCATCTTTACAGAATTATCCTGTAATGAATCAACTACCTTTTCTAATCTTTCTAGAATCGCTGAGTTAATGTCTGCCATTATTCGGATCTAAGTGCTGCTTGTCGTTTCTTCCAGTAAAACTGGATTACATCATTAGGATAAAGACGTTTAACATCCAACTTCTTAAAGTTTTCTGGGCGATAGATCTTACGAAGTTCTATCTTTAGTTGTGCTTCTGACTTACTATACAATACATACTGCTCTGCCCCATCATAGGAGATAAGGAATGGTAGGTATGAGGTATCTTTCTGTGCTCCTTCAGTCGCTAACATGTCGGACTGGGAAATAGTATAGCGACGACGCTTCTTAGGTTTCTTTTTCGACCCTCCTAGGAGAGGAGTGAAACCAGCATTGGGTCCAGTTGCATCAGCAGTGTTGCTGAAACCACCATCGCCTGCGCTCATTGTGGGTGCGTCTTCATTCATCACAGATCTTCTAGTAAGTCTTTTACGTCGTTATCGATATCAACAAGGTCAAGACATCCAGCAGGAACCTGTGGATATCTATTCAGATATACAAGAAAGGTCTTTATCAGGGACCAATATTCTCTCTCTAATTTATACATCAGTAGCGGGATCGTCCCGTCACTAAACACATTAAACAGAATGATAAGATGATTGAGTATCAGATTGACACGGAGGACACCCGTTTTCAAATACCTCTTGAGTAACCTCTTAAGGTATTTGAATTTCTTCATGTCCTCCATAAAATCATCTACGGTAACCGACTGTGGGTTATCATAATGCTGAATAGCAAACATTAAATAGTTTTTTTCACTAAGTTGATCAAAATGCATTATGTAAAAAGTCAGTTATCAAGACCCGAAGGTCAGAGCGCCTACGCCATCGGTGATCACTTCTTCGGTGCCACCTGCTGAGGTAATCTTGACGCGATACTTGTAACCGTCCAGAGTGTCGCCAGCGAGACCACTGTAAGCAAGAGTTGCGGTCGTGAAGTCTGCATAGGTGATGCCAGTGTCAAGGGAAGCAGTGATGTTAGTCCACTTCTTAGTTGAGGCAGCAGTCTGACGTTGCCAGACGTATGCAAGTGCTCCAGGTGTTCCTGTGGTGGATGTGGTAAGAGTAAACGTACCAGCGCCAGAGGAAGAAGTAGAAGCAGCAGGTTGTGCTGTAACAGTTACAGCAGATGCTACATCAGCAACCACAGTGTCATCAGCGTCGTCACCAGCAGCACCAGCAGTAGCATGGACGAATGCTAAGCACTCTGCCTTATGCTTGGTGTCACCATTAGCAGTGGTGTATGTGCGATACTGCCACCAACCAGGACCTGTGATACCGCGAGACTTATTCTCAGCGAGTGACATTTCCGTGGTGTCAACAAATACGAGATCATATGAGTTGCTGTCGCCACCCTTGATCACATACTCAGCAACCGCTTTAGGTGCAGTCCTACGGACAGCGCCAGCGAGAGCAGCAGCAGTGCTACCTGCATATACTTTGTGCAATTCGATTGCAGTAGTGCTAGTAACTTCTTTAACGATGTAAGCAACGTTAGAGAGTTCTAAGATGTCGCCTACGACGACGGTATCCGCAGCATTTTTCGTAACAGTGGCGTCACCATTGGTGACCGCTACATTGTTTGCGAAGGTTGCGGCATCAATTTTTCCAAATACAGCCATTGTTTCTCCGTGTATGAAGATTATATTCCTATAAGTTATTTATAGCTATTCTTCTTTCTGGAAAAGAAGTGACTCTACTACATCAACTGCCTTGTCGTCTAACTTGTTATCAGTTGTAGCGACTAGGGAGCGCAGCACGTCCACAAGAAAGTGGCGCACTTCGTCTTTACCAAGTAGTGCAGTGATTGTTTTCTTTGCTAAAGGTAGGAGCAGTGCTAACATAGATCAATACGGGTTACTGATCTATATATGTGATTACTTCCCGCCTGCCTTCTTTCTATCGAAATCGGCTGTAGCTTGTAGCATCTTTTCCTTCATGCGATCCTTAGCAGCTTTCTTTGCAGCGTCGTCTGCTACGTTGTCTACCTTGGGGGCAGGGGTGTCGCACTCTTCTTTCTTGACATCCTGACCAGGCTCATACCACTTGCCATCGCCGTCAGAATCCTGCCAACGCTTACCTGCCTTGGCGGCTTTGATGTGTTTGTCTTTTTTCTTGGCAGCTTCCTTGAGTGCTTCTACGCTACTCAGGATTCTACTTCTCAGATGTTCAGACATAAGGTCCTCTTTCTTTGGATTGATGGTGACGTTACCTTTCTTGGTAGTCTTTAGAGATGATTCTTTGTGACCGATTGGTTTCATTCAATCTCACCCATCTTTTGTAATTCAGCCTCAGTAAATAATCCTGAGTCCGATAGTTTATTTATAAAGTCCTCATTCTTTGCTTTGAGGTTTGCTTTACGCATTACTAATTCGGCACGACCACCTTTGTCCATCCTACCTTGTGCCTTTGGTTTCTTAGAACCACCAGCAGGTTGTGGACCAGCGCCACCGTCGTCAACTCTTCTGCCGTGAGAGTATTTTGCACCACTCCCTTTAGAATCGCCAGAGACCATCTTGCCACCTTGTGAGCGACCGTCTTGATACTCTTTCTCGGACTGTCCGTGCTTACCTTTGTAGAGTTCGTCTAACTCTTCTTCTTTGACACAGTTGGGGACATCTTTGCCACCCTTCTTCTTAGTGCCACTTGCTTTGTATCCGTCCCAGCACTTGCTAGCACCCACATTCTTGCGTGCTTGCTTGAGACCTTCAAGCATTTCTTGATGGAGGTCATCGATATCAATGCCGACCACTTCTTCTTTGGCGGTCACGCCGAGGTCAGCAGCATCTCTCGCTGACTTCTCTCCTTTCTTACCGACAACAATGTAACGACCGTCTGCCTTCTTACCAGTGATGAGCATAGAGTCACCACTACCAGATCTGACAACACGACCTACATTTCGATCATCTTTATACTCTGCCTTCTTCTTTGAGACGGAGTTACGATCAATTTTGAATCCTGCATAGCCTTCTACTGTAGGCTCGTAAGCATCGAATGCTTCCATCACTTTCATGACACCTGTGTGGAGTCTCTGTGATTTTGGAAGAGTATCTTCTTCGATTGCTTTGAGGATGTATGTCTGCTCAGTGGGATTGTAATCCATGAGTGCGGCAGACACCAGCATTTCTAACGTCATGTTTCTAAACCGAAATGAATTTCGCTAATACTATTTAGTTTCAGCAGATTTTCTGAAATCTGTGAATTTAACTGTCTTTTGACCAGGGGTCATGTTCTGAAGTGCTTCACGGTAGCGATCAGTCCCTGCTTTCCAGGTGTTACCACTGCCATCATCGGCACTATAGTTGCTTTGATCCTTAGTAGTATCAGCAGCAACCTCTTGCTTGTGACTAAGATCTGATGGTCCTAGTTGTGCAACTTCACTGATGTGCTGCAACCAGCAACGGTGCTCGCCACCCCAACTATCACGAATGATAACGTAGTTAGTGCCACGATGTGCAACCCTACCACGGATACCACTGTCGTCATGCTCTACGATTGCACCCACCTTAAAGATTTGGTTGAGCATATAGTAGTCACGGAAGGCATCGAAGTCAAGTTTAGGAGCGTATGACCACACAGATTCGTGGACAGACTCACCCTTCTTACCCTTCTTCGCTTTAGGTGGAGGTGTCATCCCAGTGAGGACATCACCCATCAGTTTCTTAGAGTCCTTGTATCCACCAGTCCCAGCGTGGAATGATTCATGGTCACCCCCTTGGGCGTGTTTACGCATTGCTGATGCAGACAGATTCTCGATAGGATCATCAGAGTCAGTAGCACGAGCCCCTGCAGACTTAATGTTAATAGACTTGAAGTCATAGTGCTTACCATTATATTTGTTAGCAAGAGTTTCAAACTCTTTCACACGGTCGTCTCCGACAACCATAGTTACATGCTCATGCCCTTCATCATGAAGGTCACGAAGGATATCAAAAATATTTCTGTGCGCTTCATTGTTCTGGATAGCATCCTTGTGCCCCTTAAACATCTTACGCATGTGATCCACCTTCTGATGTGCAGTCAGTGGATTCTTCTTATGATCTTGCGATCTAGATGGGTAGATACGATAGTTACCTGAGTCACCACCATGGTCCTTGACTGCATCAAGGAGTTTACCATGACCAGCATGAGGTGGATTGAATCTACCAAAGGTGATAGCAACATGCTTATCATCTATCTTTGCTTGAGCAGCAGGAGACTTACCCTTACTAGATGTGGAAGGTTTCTTAGCAGCAGGTTTTGCTGCAGCCGCTGCTTCTCTTATGAATGTAATAAATCGCATTGGTTTACTAAAAAACTCAGCCATATACTTTATTTATCAACCCCAGTTCTTCTCGACGGTGAAATTCGCTCTGGAAAACTCCAAGCGGTCTACCAATTTGAGTGCATTGCCCGACTTGATAGCAACGAATCCTTCTGGTGCAGTAACTTTGTAACCTTTATCAGTCTTGATATAGGTGCCGATGCCTTGGACTTTCTCTAGTTGTCTGATGACCAAAGTCTTAGCAGCAGTGAGATTCATGTAGGAAGCGACAGTCATGTAGATAGCAGTGCTATTCATTTTGATAAACTTCAGACCATTCTCTTTCATTGTAAGATACTTCTTCTTGGTTGTCTCCTGCTTCTTGAGGGAGATCTCCTTATCAAGTGCAGCAGTATAGAAGTCTTCAAATCCCTTGGATACTTGTGCAGCACTGGGGAATGTCTTACCTTGTCGGATATATGTGTTGAAATAAATCTTAAACATAGGAGCAAGCATAAACTTACCTTCACCACTCGTCTGCAGAATATCTAAGAACTTAGATGCCTGCTTGAGAGATCCTTCTGCCTTCTTGACAGCAGCATTGTAACGAATACGCTCAGCATTAGTGAAGTAAGACTTACCTTTATCGTCTGAGAAGTTGGAAGAGAATACAGCGACACTCTTCACACCCTGCATACCATTAACATTAACACCAAAGGATGCCTTCATGTCACGGAGGGTAGGACCACCACTATATGAGGTGTGGAATACAATGCCCACCTTCGCTGCTTGCAATTTCTTTGCCATATCTGTATCGGCAGGTACTGCATAGGTGATGGTGTTGGGTTGGAAGACCAAGGACTTCTCACCATTAATATTTTTAACAATCGTATCGTTAGTGAAGAGGAGATCACCCTGTAGCACACCTTTGATACCTAACTTAGGTAACTCGTTAAGACAATCTTTAAGTTTCTCTGCTAAGGCACCGCTATACCATGTGTCAACATCCTCATGAGTCACACAGATCTTAGGCATCTTAGCAAAGACACCCTTGGTGCCCACGAAGAAGTTACCAGTGCCAGGATGAATGCCACAGATGACAGCGGGAGCACCGTCCCACTTAGTAGTGACCCTCATGTTGGACTGAGGTTTGCCAAGCATGTCGCCTAGCGAGCGCAAGAATGCGATAGCGTTGTGACCTCCCTTGGATCCTCCATTGAGGATGTCGTCCTCTAGGTGCTCTAAGTGTGTGTTTGCCATACCTGTATTATACCTCGTATCGGATCACAATGGCGTTCTGACGGACACCTGTAACTTTGTCCGTGCCCCTGCCCTTGAGGGATACCCTGACTCCTGCCACCTTCATCACGTCACGGACTGCCTTCTCATCTATGGGTTTGATCCCGTCCTCTGTCAGGATATGAGATGCTGCCCTGTCATCACCGTTAAACAGGAGGGCACCAGTCATACACTCGTGCGTCAAGTTATATTTGAATCTATCATATGCTTCTGCACCATTAGGTTTCTGCTTTGATCCTAAGATCTCTTGCAGTTGCTCATTCAACCCACCCGACTTCTTGATATCAGAGAGGATTGCTTTGGCCTGTGGTTGTGCGATGGTGCCTTTTGCATTCTCACACTTGTTACCGATCTGCTCCAGGACTAATTGTAGATAACCTAGGGTCTCAGCATCAGTGCTACCACCCATTTCCTTTGCAGTCTTTTTCAAAACATTTTGTAAAACAAGAAGACTCTTATCAACCCCCGCTGATGAGAGTTGAAAAGAGTCTCCCCATTTCATTGAGCACTTATATACTGTGCTACCAGACTTAAACTTAATATCAGTCTTAGGTTCTTCTCCACCACCAGACATCTTCTCGAATGAAGAATAGTATTCTTGTCTTGCACCGAGACCAGATGGAGCATAGTTTTGCACAACTCGATCTGCTGCTTGCTTGATGTCATTAGGAATGGCTTCATAGCGTCCAGCAGCATCATCAAAATCTTTTTTATTTTGTGATGACTTACTGGTGACTCTGCTCATAGCAGAATACATTACAGCGTGCTCAAATTGTAAACCCTTGTTTGCCATCTGACCTAGGACTCGATCTAACTATTTAGATGATGAGGTTTGTGCTCCCTGTCCATAGGTTGAGACTTGGTGTCGTCGTTGCGTGATAGGTTCTTGATAACAATGAATGCATCCTTATTATACTTGCGGTCACCCTTTTGGGCTGCCCACTTTTTATTGTATCCTTCAGGTTGCTCGATACCAGATACCTGTGTGCCACCAATCTCGATGTGAATGTTATCATGCCTTACATCCCAACCAAGGGATGCAATCTGATTCCAAAGATCATCTTGACTAAACTGCATTAGATATCTCCTGGAGCACGATTCTCACTGTAGTTGACATCAAACATACCCTCAGGGTAACGTGCTGCCAGTTTCAGTGTGTTGATGTAGATGATTTCATCGAGTCGCATGTCCAGTGCAATAGCAGCATTGGCAACATACCACATGATATCACCCAACTCTTTCTGCAGGTGCTCTTTGTTAGCAGTGTCCCAAGGTTTGCCTTGGAATTTGATCTTCTTAACGATCTCTGCAAACTCTCCACCCTCTGCACAGATACCTGCTGCAGCAGTGTCAAGACGCTCGATGTTACAACCTGCTTTGTGCAACTCAGTCAGACGCTCCATGTAAGACAGGTAGTCCTTACTAGCAGGAGAAGTAACACGATCTACAAAACTGCAATAGCGATCAAGATCCACTTCAAACTTCTCACTCCCACCCTTTCCTGCAGCGGCAGCAGCTTTCTTCTCTGCTGCTTTCTTCTTGGTCTTGGGTGCCACAACATCAGGGTTGTTGAGCATCTCCTCAGGAGTCTTGGGAGTAGAGTCTGCGACCTCTTGAGCACGAACACGCTCCTCTTCAACCTTCTCTTGAGCATCACCAGAGATTTTCTCTGTCTGTTGCTCTAATTCATAATTAGGCTCACCTTGTTGGGTAAACTTGTTGGGGTCAGTCATACTTTGAATCCGTCAAAACTTTTTTTAGTATCGGTGAATGCATCCTCACTGATGTCACCAGCATCAATGATGTTGTCCTGGGCGGACTGGTCACAATCATACAGCCTCATCTTCGCCCTGTCAATCCCTACAACAAATCGTTTGAATAGGGTGGGGTCGTTGTATCTATTTTTGAGTTGCTTGACCATGATCTGACCCAGCTGCTCCATCTCCTCTGTGGATATAAGCGCGACCATAAGATCAGCAGTAGCAGGCAGTCCAAAAGACTCGCTAGTATCGGTAATATCCACATCAGAATTTCCATATCCACTTCGGGTAGTTTGAGTAGCAGAGACAATAGGGACATTCAACTTGCCAGCGAGTCCTCTCAATTCCTCTGCGATGGACTTAACATATGTATAGGAATTGACTGCAGTCCCTTTGTATCGTGAGGACGCACAGATATTAAGGTAGTCAACAAATACAATGTCAGGATGGAAACCTTTCTTGAGTGACAACTCATTCAAGAGTGCTTCAAAGTGTCCCACATGTGCAGACGCTGTGGGATACTCTTTAATAACTAAGCGACCTTGTGTCTTCTTCTTAAGAGAGTCCACCTTCTTGATGTATCTCTCTTTAGTAAACATCGGATCACTCAGTTGTTGGATCGGGATGTCCAGAAGGTTGGCGTCAATTCGCTCAGCAATCTTCTCCTCTGCCATTTCAAGTGTAATGTAGAGTACGTTCCTCCCCTGCAGGAGACTGGCACTAGCGCAGTGGCACATGAATAGAGACTTCCCGACACCTGTGCCAGCAAGTGCGATGTTGAGAGTCTTATTAGGCAGACCACCTTTTGTGATTTTGTTAAAATAGTCGATGTCAAAGGGAATCTTCTCCTCTTTCCTGTGGTAAAAGTCGTAACGGTCTGATGCATCAGAGATGTAATCGTGACCTACATGATCATCAAAACAGACGCCCAATGCCTCAGACATAATGCTGGGGATAGCGTCCTTTGTCCTTGTCTTATCTTGTCCATCTGCAATCTTAACTGACTCCATGAGAGCAAGATAGACTGCACGTTCTTTACACCACTTCTCAGTGGTCTCCATCAACCATTCATCGTTGTATGTGTCACGGTCTAGGTTATCAAGGAAGGTTTCAATCTCCTTGTAAGTGTCCTCCGTGATGTCACGTCGCTGCTCAATCTCAATCTTCAGAGCGTTAGGCTCTGGATTGATATCGTACTCACCGATGTATTCCTGAATCGTCTGAAACAACAGACGGTTAGTAAACATATCGAAGTATTCATCCTTAAGGAAAGGCAAAACCTTTCGACAGTAATCTTCCTCAAGGATAAGTTTACTGAGTGCAATCTCTTCGATCTTTAGGCTCATTGATAATGTAGATAGGTGGTCAATTCATACTTGTCATTACTGATAGGAGCGTTGTCCGAGTAAGGAAACGTCCACCCAGGTGGATATAATACCACATCACCTTGCTGTGGTTTAATCTTGAGACCCACTTGCGGGAATTCCATTTCGCCTCCCTCCTCAACATCGTTAAGGAAGAATTTGTATGCTAGGAATCTCTTAGCAGAGTCGGCATCACCAACATCGATATGTAGACCGAAGTTATCCCCAGTCTCGACATTGTATTTATTCAATTTGATCTGCTCAAGATTATTCTTGGTTGCCCAGAATTTCTCGCAGTCCATCTGCTTCATGTATTCATGTGCAGACCACTGAATGATGGGTACAATCTGTTGTTGGATTGCATTCCACTCATGATCACCCTCGTCTGCCAGGAAAGAAATGTTGATGATGTTATATTGTGGGACACCATCATCCCACCGCATCATCTTGTCAGTATTGTCTGCCTTAAGGAGAGCATTACGACATACATTTGGATCAAGTGCTTTGGGATAGATCTTAATCCATTCCTTATGATCCATAAGAGAACTCCTGCTCTGCTGCTTTGTCAAGTTTAACCATCACTTCGGGGGTGAAGTATTTTTCGGGATCAGAGAGAATAGACTTAGGATAAACAGAAGTCTCACCAAACTTGATACGATTACCGACCCGTTGGAAGACTCCATACTTCTCACCCAATTCCAGTAGTCCGAAATAGCGGTCAAGTCCACGCTCGTCATAGTAAAGACGTGTTTCAACGACAGTGTTCTCCTTACTCAGACGCGACTTAGCAGTCTTTGCCTTGATAATGTTTCCAATAACTTCTTTGCCATCCTTCTCTTTTTTCTTTGAGAGATAGATGATTGTAGATGCAGCATACTTGAGTCCACTGCCTCCACCCATTTCCTTTGTAGGGACATAAGATCCAATAACATCATAAGTGTGGTTAGTAACGATCATAGGCACGTTTGCTTTACCCAGTTTAAGAGTGAGCACACGGAAGATAGACTTAACTACCTGTGCCCGTGACATATCGCGGGTTTCTTTACCCGCTTCGGTGTCCTCAATCTCCTTAGAGGTTGAGAGCATTCCTAATGAGTCTAACACAAACATCATAGGTTGGCGAGACTCCTCAGGCAGACTTAAGTATTTGTCAATAATCTTGATTGCCTGCTGCCTAAACTCCTGCACTGTAGTGACAGGGACAATGACCATACGATTTGAGTCAATCTTGCGAGACTCGATCATGTTCTTACTGATGGCAGACTCAGATTCAAAATAGATTACACCTGCATCAGGATCCATGTCAAGAAAATGCTTGACAATCCCAAGGCAATAGAAAGTCTTACCAGTTGAAGACTCGCCTGCCAGAGCTGTAATCTTATTGGACGGGATGCCACCATAGATCGATCCAGATACCAGTGCATTAAAAATATAACTGCCAGTATCGATATAAGAGGTGGTATCACCTGCTGCAACTCCGTCTGAAACCAGACCAGCGTATTCATTATCGATCTCCTTTACGATATCAGAAAGAAAATTCACGACCAAAGTGCCTCCAGGGTGTTTATTTTTTCGGGTTTCCAACCAATGGTGTCTAAGATCACAGTCAAAGGGTCAAGAAACGACTTCTTAAACTGTAGGTCATAGTCTATGCTTTTGTCAAGTCCAAACTCGGTTGGGAGAGTCTGGAAGAATGAGATCACGTTCTCGTTGATCTGGTTTGGTGTCCTCAGCATCACATACTTAATCTTCTCACCCTCTTGGATGATGGGATACTTGTGTGCCAGTTTCCTCTTCTTGATATAGAAGTTATACAGCAGTGCTCCTCGCACATGCATGGGGCATCCCTTGCCATAGATGGTAGCAGGTGACGAATTCTTTGCCACGTTGTTACATCCACGGGGGAATGCAATCTCCTCCACAGGCATCGCCTCAAACCTCTCACGGAAGTCAGCGATAAACTTCTGCAACTCATCCTCTGTGCCATTCATAATGACCTTCAGAGCATCCTTAATGGCAGTGCGACAGGGTGCAGGGGTAGAAGACTTGACTGCTTCAATACCGTTGATCTTAAGTTTGGGAGTCTTGTAACGGACACCCTCACTATCAAATACATTGAGGATATATCTCTTCTTTGCTGTCCAGATGCCACGGTTAGCGATATTCTCTCGCTTCATAAACATCTTCTGATCGTAGGCGTTTACATAGGTCGCCAACGCTTCATAAGAATTTCCAATATACTTCTCAAATTCCACTTCACACACCTTGTTAAGGAACCTAACAACACTTTCATCGCTCTTCTCTCTGCCTTGGAATACCTTGTCAACAAAAGGACCCAGATTGAGATAGATGGAATCAGTATCAGCAGCAATAACGTAGTCAACATCAGTAGTCCTCAAGATTTTATTAAGGTAAGTATTCATTTTGTTTTGAATCCATCGGATACTTACCTGTCCCGATAGAGTAATCGCTTCAGCATTTGCCAGAGAGTAGTATCGGAAGTATTGATTTCCGATGGCACCATAGGCGCTGTTGAGTTGGATCTTTCTTGCCATTTGGATGTTGTTGAATTTTGACACATCCTTTTGTAATGCCAAGGTTTCTGCAGGTGTGGTGGCATCTTCGAGATTTTGCTTAGCGGCAAGCATTCTCTTCTTGTAAATGGTCCTTTCATCATAGATTCTTTGCATCATTTGTGGAAGGAATCCAAGTGTATCCTTACGGTATTGAGCACCGTTAGCACACACACAACCATCCCCATCGAATACTATTTCTTGATTAAGTATTTTATCAACTGTAACCGTTGGGTGTCGCTCATCCATGAGCGTCTCGGGGGAGATGTTGTACTGCATAATGAGATGAGGATACAGAGAGTTAAGATCGAAAGACACCACCCAATCATAACTTCCTGGAATCGGTTCTTTGACATATGCTCCTGCATACTTATCATCCTTCTTAGTAGTTAGGCGAGGTGGCACCACAATGTTACGACCTTTAAGATCATTATAGATCAAGGTGTCCCACATACGGACTTGAGAATATACATCCTCAAGGTTTACCTTAGCGTCATACGCCATGGTAACTGCCAACTCGATTAACTTCATCTTATCTTCCAGCATGTCAACCAGATTCACGTCATGGATGTTGTATTCCACGAAGCGTTGCCAGTCAGACGTGTAGAAATCCTTGAAGTTTTCAAACTCAGAGTGGTCCAACTTCTTATCACCCAATTCAACCATAGCAATATGGTCTAGGCGATAGGATTCCTGGTTAGTGTAAGTGAATTTCTTATAGAGATCGAGATAATCGAGGATCGCTACACCAGTTATTTCATACGCTATATTGGTGCGTCCCATCATCTTGATCTCTCTGTCAATGACCCTATTCCAGGGGGACAGAGACTTCTTCCACTTCTCACCTAGCACCCGCTCGATACGACGACAGATGTAAGGGATGTCATACAGGTTGTTATTCCATCCAGTAATGATATCAGGGGTATTCTGATTCCACCATGAGTGAAAGTCCTGTAGCATCTCTTGCTCTGTCCAGAAGACACGGTATTCAACATCCTTTGGAGCAACAAACTCTCTGGTCCCCCAGGTGATTGTCTCCTTGGTATTGAAGTTCTTCATCGTAATACAAAGCATCTCCTCAGCAGATGCTTGCACGTCTGGGAATCCATTTTCGCAGGCAACCTCAATGTCAATAGTCCAGATCTTCATCTTAGACATGTCATAATCAATCTCACCCTGCCACTTCTGAGCAATATGTTGATAAACATACCGCTCATATCCATGGACTTCCAGACCCGATGCGCCCTCATACGTTTTGATAAACTCTCGTGCTTCACGAGCGCCATCAAACTGCTTAGGGAAAGCATAACGACCATCCAGTGTCCGATACTTACTCGTCTTCTGTTGTGCGTTAGGCACTAGAAACAAAGTAGGGCGAGACTTCTCTCGATACTGCACGGGGTCTCCGTGCTCGTAACCTCTGATGAGAATGTCATCGCCCAGTAGACAGACACTTGTGTAAAAATCACTCATTCCTTAACTGCTTTCTGGTATGCTGCCAGCACTGCGGGTGCAGGATCCAGTATAGACATAATATCTGTAGATGTCAAGAAGAGAAATGATTGGTCAGTGTGCAGGGGATACCTATGAAGGCTGGTGTCTACATCAATCACATGAGAGTCTTCCAATAGGAGACTGGGTTCTTCATCCATCTCAGTCAGTTTACCAATGAGGTAAGTGTCAGGATTGTTCTTAAGAATTAAAACTTTAATCATAGGTCTCTTGCAGATGCATCTTCTTCGTCGAAGTAAACACTCATACCAGCAGGTTTATGAGATTTAAGTATAGCCTTGTAACTTTCAGTCACGTTTTCGTGAGGGTCACCAAGACTGACAACTGACATTACAGATACAATGTTGTTACCAACAGTCAGTGGTGACCATGGAAACAGTTTGATCTGCACGTCAGAGAGGTCCATCTCGTCAGGGACAGTCTCTCCCCCTTGGAAATCAAACATCTTGTCTGCTGGTTGCTCAATCACCACTGAGTATGGTTGACTAAACTGATACGCGAGAGGCAGAGTGCTGTCGTCGGACGCCCTGACTTCTTTAATGTCAGCGATTACGTCCTCGCCGCTTTGCATTCTTGCGATTTTTACGCTCATAATCTTTTTCCATTAGTTGTTCGTAAGTGCCTTGCACCATGTCTTGAAAGGCACGGCGAGCAGAGATGTTTTTCTCTTCCGCAAGGACGTGGACATACTGCATAAACGTATCCATCTGATCAGGTGGCACGTCTAGAGTAAGTGTTTCGCTTTTCTCTGCGTATGCAGTACACAGGTTAACATACATGTTCATTAAAATCAACTCCAAACAAAAAGAGACCCCCATCAGGGTGGTCTCTTCAGTTGCATATTATATATGTCAATAAAGATACTCTTCTTGCTCTGCTAGGATCACCAGATCTGATGTGGGATACGATACACAAGTGAGTAGGAATCCTGCTGCGATCTGATCGTCATCTAAGAATGATTGATCTTCCTGATTCACTGTGCCTGATTCAATCTTGCCTGCACAAGTGCTACAGGCACCTGCACGGCAGGAGTATGGCATATCTGCTCCTGCTTCTTCTGCTGCGTCAAGAATATATGTGTCACCGTCACATTCAAAAGTTGTTTCGGTCCCGTCTGTCTGCTTAATAGTTACGTTCATGTTTCGTAAGTCACTAACCCCAGTATATATCAATAATCGGTGCTGTAACTTTTGCAAGTCGCTTTGTTTTGATCTGAAGACCTACACCATTGCCTGACATATGCATCTGCATCCTTCTCCATGGAGAAGTGAGCATGGTTATGGAGCACTCCAATCATAATCAGAGTGCCCACCATCATAAGGTTAGCGTGCGTCGCTGGGTGTGTCACTGCTACCTTGATCCAGTGCAGTATTTTCGATGTCATAAACTTTTCGTTTCTGATGATCAGGAATAATCCTCTGCAATTCTACCACGAGCAACCCGTTTGTAAACCTGACTGTACCGACTTCGACATCATCACTCAGGTTGAATCCCCTAGTGAAGGTGCGTGAAGACAATCCACGATGCACATACTCATCATCTTCAATATCATTCTTAGATGCAACAGATTTTACTAAGAGTATATTTGACTCAGTAGTTACCTCAACATCTTTCGGATCCCATCCAGCAAGTGCTACTTCAATGCGCCATTTAATATTTGATTCTTTGATGATATTGTATGGGGGATATTGTCCACCAGGATGATTCGATCCATATGAATGTAATCGATAGAAGATATCATCTAGTCCGATGCTGTATCTGTTCGCAGCATCAAAAATTTTATCGACATCTTTCGATGACCATCTAGTAAGGTCCATGTAACTTCTCCTTATAAAGCGAGATTGTATTGTGTGGTCCCCGAAGGCAACCGATATATTTAGTAAACATACCTAGTAGTGTTTACCGTAAACATACTCATCTTGCTAAATACCTCTAGCACTTTATAACCGATGGAAATGAGAAAATCTCTGCTCCCTATCGTTATGTTATTGATGACAGCGGGTGCCGCCCAAGCAGGTGGACTCGTTACTAAACATGCTTCCAGTGTGCAGTTGAATGTTGATGCAGCAAGGTCTACCGTCTCCAGAGTTGGAAACTCTTACGCGATCTCAGGTAGTGGTATAAACACTACTGATGGCACGACTGCTGGCACTATCTCAGCAGGCACGATCACCTCAGGTGTCATGGCACCTGGCACTATCGCAGCAACACAGCATACAAACGGCAATGCATTTACCTATAGCCAGGCCTTTACTCAAGGTGATGCTATTTCAACTAACGCACCAACTGTAGGTGATGTAAGCAACTACTCCTCTCAGACTTCATACACTGCTGGTGTGGCATCAACCCTTGCAGGTACAGTCTTGAGTAGCGGTGCTCTTACCGTGACAGCTGGTGGAGCTGGCACATCTGCCACGGGACAATTCGTCTCTGAGATCACTGTCATTGACTAGGAGCGTTAGGGATGACCTATTTTGGAAAGACGATCTTATGGTCTGTGATGTCTGTGGTGGGTGCAAGTGTCATACTTGCTCCTGTCCAGGCGGTCCCCGTGGTCCCAAACTTCACCCAGGGGTCAATGACGAGCCACACGGAAACGACCAGTAAGGTAACAGAAACCATAAACAGCATGGACTATAACACAGGGTATCAATACTCTGTGAC
>Ga0181407_1000016_pt1 | contig 48827 bp, 43 predicted proteins | sample 30SPOviralmetaG_FD_130136 | JGI IMG/M metagenome (GOLD analysis project Ga0181407, IMG submission 130136) | Marine viral communities from the oligotrophic San Pedro Time Series (SPOT) site, San Pedro Channel, CA, USA - 30 SPOT_SRF_2012-01-26 | ecosystem: Environmental > Aquatic > Marine > Strait...
AAACCGTCTCTATTTTGATTACGGTTGTTTTTAAAGTTTTTTTGCATAAATTTGTTTTTAGTTAAACGTTTAATTACTTTAATATAAACAAAAAAAATGACATATAAAAATATATGCCACTTAATTTCACTTTTATTATTTTTTATCTAAGATCGATATAGTCTTTGCTTGTGTCTACCTTGTTAAGATCTGCCTTTAATGTTTTGAATTTTGATTGTATACCTCTTGCATATTTAAGCATTTCTTTTTGATAGTACTTTTCTTCACTCCAAGAGGCTTTATCTCCAGCCTTTAACTTAGCTGCTTTATCTCTGTCTGCACCTTTTACTGCACTATTTTCTGCTCTTAAGTAATACTCAAAATCTTGTAGTATATCTCTATATGCTCGCTGTACTTTAGTAGCAGAATCGTTCCAACCAGAAGAAACCTTTTTCTTCTTTAACATGGCTAACTGCTTGTCAACAGTAGATTTATACATTTTAGTAACTGCATCTACCATTTTAATTATTTGGTCTCCTGGACTAGAATTTGCTAATCTATCTCTTAGTATTGTTTCATATCTGCTTCTGTTTTGTTGAGCAACCGTTTTTGCGTCAATAAGTGCAGTTGCTCCTGCCTTAGCTGCCGCTCTACTTGCCTTTAAGTCTTTAGAATCTCCTATTTTAGTAAGGTCAATAGTAATTACTTCATCTGCAACCTCTGCAAACCTCTTATAGTTATGTAATTGGTCTAGATTATCACCCATTGCAGAGCCAGTATTACGACCTTTAGATTTTTCACCAGTAGCAGAATATGTTGTCTTACCAGTACTTCTGTCGTATCTGTCTCTACTAACGTGAATTTTTTCTTTTCCTCTAGTTACACCAATAAGTCCTGGTCTAATTGTAAGGTCATATGAATAGCCACTTTTTGCAAATGGATTTTTTTTATCTTTATTCACAAAAAAGAAGTTTACTTTTTTAGGATCTGGTCCTTTACCAAAAGCTTCTTCTGGAGCGTTTGCCCAATCTACACTATATGTTTTAGCAAATGCTTGAAAGAATTTTGCGTCTGTGCCTTTTAATTTGCCGTATAGTTTACTGGCCGTTTTAGATTGAAACTTTTCAGTTATTATACCTGCTTTTTCTGCCAGTACTGAAGCTATAGCTTCTTTTACTAATTTTCTGAACTGAGATTTTTTCATTGTATTTCCCTATTGTTTTTTAACTGCTTTAGAAACTGCTTTTCGTCTGTTTAAAAGATAATCGTCTGTCTTGTCTTTATCGCCATCGTTATCAATATCACCATCTTCTTTTCCAACTGGATCAAGTTTTTCACCTAATTCATAATATCTTCCAAGTTTAGACCCTAGATCTTCATATAATGATTCAAGCCTTTGCTGTAGTGAAGCCATTTCTAGAGCTGTTTTTTCAAATAATTGGGATGCATTATTTATTTCTTTAACATCTTTTTTAACAGTAACGCCATCAAACCAATTATCTGTTTCAGAAACAATATAATTTCCTGCACTAGCAGATAATTTTTTAATTGATTCTACAACCTCTTTTAAGTTGCCTTCTCTATATATATTTTTTCCAAAGTCGTTGAATTTAGAAACTGCTTCTAAAAATACAGCTTTTTGCTTTGGACGTAATTTACTTTCTGATAATATCTTTTTTAATTTCATAGTTTACCTCTTTAATACGAATATAGTTGTATCAGCGTCATCTGCGGTTGCTCGCATTACTCCGATTTCATGTATAACACCTGCTGACAGATGTTCTATTCTCATGCTTCCGCCTCTTGCAAGATCAATTGATCCATTTTGAGCTCCGGCTGATGATGCAGATATCATGATTGCAGCTGCACCTACATTAGAACCAGAACTAAAGTCTCTGTTTCCATTACTTACGGCTACTACTTCATTATATTTTCCAAATGGTCCGTATTTATCTAATTGAGTTGTTTTCATTAATGTCCTCCACAGCCACAAGAATTCTTTTTACTGGGAGTTGGTATTTCGCATTTACCAGTTATTTCACAAAGAATATCTGAAACTAAGTTATTTATTTTTGTATATTTATTTTTAATAGTAGACTTTGCGCCAGCTGATTCATTCATTGCTGAAGGTTTCATAAATGCGCCGTGAGTTGATGGATTAGAAACAAAGTCCCAACATATTAACTCAAAGTCGTCTTTTACTTGTACAGATCCCGGGTCTTCGCGCAATTCTTCTACACTTCCCAAGCCTCTACTGCTAATACCAAGTTTTATACCACTTCTAAGTAGTTCTTTAAGTATATTTCCGGCTGGAGTTCCAAGTACTTCTACTTTTCCCATGACGTCATCACCATTCCACCAAACTTCTAATACGTTATGTGAAACATTTTGTAAATTTACAACAGATGATTCTGGATGGTCTAATTCTCCAAGGGCTCTTTTTTCTGATATTTGAACCTTTTTGTAATTTGCAACTTCTCGCATTAATATTTCTTTTGGATATACTCTACCGTTTTGATTTTTTGACTCGGCTCTTTGTAGACAACCTGTTACTATTACTCTACCATTATTTTTTGATTCTGATTCATTTATCATTTGAGGAGATACTTCAAACGATGTATAATCAATAAGTAGTGACTTAGACATTTTTTACTCCACTATTAATATATGCTGCATATGTATTAGTATTATGTGATAGTTCAGAGTACATTTTAGTTTGCTTATGCATTGGCAATTCCCATCCTTTAACCTCTTTGCCTTCGTGTATAAAAGTTTTATTTTTTATATTATTTCTAAATTGTTGCCATGTAATTTGGTTTTTATACATAAGTTATCCCGCAATTTCTCTTAGTTTTTTAGATACTTTAAATAATCTTTCAGCTATTTTATTTATTCTTGGACCAGTAGATTTCCAATATTTATCACTAGTTATTCCATCTTCACTTTTTAGCTTTGAAGTTCTATTAATTATTCTTTCTATTTGAAAAAGTCGTTTATTTATTTCTTTAATAGCCCCATTTACTTTCTGCTTAGAATTTTTACCGTCATCTTTTTTAAATGAAGGGTAATTTTGATCGTACATTTCTTTTACAACAGTATATCCTGTGCTAGTAGTAGCTATTTTATCTTTTCTTTTTTTATCACTTTTACCAGTGAATGCATATGGTGTTTGATAGCCTGGAACCGAAGAAGTTGTAGATACTTCTTCTATTTCTTCTTCTACCTCATTGCATCCATCTTCGCAAAGTATTTCATCAATTATTTCTTTTAATTTTTTACTAATTGACACGGCCCAACTCCTCTAATAGCTCATACACATTCATCATAGTTATTAAATAAGATTCATTAACTAAGTTAGACTTTTCAATTCTTTGTAGTTGATTTGATACTTCTTTTAATTTTATGGATGTTATCTTATCATCTATTTTATTTGCAAAACCTTTGATTTTTTCTACTGAAGATTTTGCTTCTTTGTTGATGTGCTCAACAAGTTTAGCATTTTGACCACTAATATATTTTTTAAGTAATAATTTTTGGCTTTCGTTTAGTTTTTTTCCGTATGTTTTATTAAATTTTTCTAAAAGTACTCTGTAGCTTAAAAGCCTCATAGACTTGTCTTGCTTAGAGTATTCTTTTAATACTTTATCTTGTGTTGATTTAGGAGATTTTGAAATTGAATTTTCAACTATAGTTTCCCTACACGTTAATAATGACTTTGGATCACTTACGGTTTTAGAAGAAATGGTTTCAAACAAATTATAAATTGAAGCGTTTAGTTTATAGTTGTTTATTTTTGTTTTAAAAAAATTTTCTAATTGATATTTTTTTCCAATTTCTTTTATTAAGTTATATTTTTGCCTTTTTAAAACAGTAGAAGAAATTTTTGATCTTTCTTTTAATACTAAATCTAAAAATTTTTCAGCTTTTGCTGGAATATTAAATTTTTCTTTATTTAAAGAATTATACAAATCTAACTCTTTTTTTAATGTTGTTTTTTTACCAAAATATTCTTTTACAATTGTTAAAGCAGGAGATTTTTCTACCCCATTAAGAGTATCTGTAGTTATTTGCCTAACTAGTAGTTCAAACAATACACCTGTATTCTTTATTTTTGAATGTTTCAATTTTCTTCCCACAAAAAGTCTCCTTTTTCAGTACATACTTATATTCATATATAAATATATTAAAATTTCTGTTATGTTAAGTCTCTATCTATTAAATTAGACTCGTCTAACATGTCTGTACTTTCTTTTAGTATAGATGGTTTATTTTTAAATAATTCTATTGAATTTGCAATTTCTCTAGCTAAAGGGCTTCCACCTTTATACTTATTTTTAATTCCCCGGTCTCTATTTTTAACATCGCGCTTCATTTTTTCATTGCCAAGCGGATCTCTTCCTCTAGCTCCATTATCTGTTCCATAGTAATCTCCTTCTACGGGTCTTCCAACATCTGCGTCTGTTTTTCCGCCTCTTGTTTTTCTAGTATCGCCTGAAGCTCTAAGTCTATCTCGTTTATTTTTTTCTTTTGCTTCTTCAGCTACAGTTGGCTGTTTTGCAGGATCTTTTCCGTCGCTTTCGATCATACTTCTTCTATATTTTTGTATGGTATCTTCAACAACTTTTTCTCGTTCAAGTTTGACTTCTTCGTCAGACATTCCAAATATTTTATCATATACCCAATCTTCAGAAAGCATTTGACCGCTTCTCATATCGTCAGCTAACCTGTTTTTAGAAGACCAAAGCTCTATTTTTTCTTGTTCGTATATTGTTGATGGATTTGTCAACTCTAATTTAAAGTCAACTAGGTCTTCATCAGTATATCCTTGGGTGTATAGGTGTACAAGGGCTATTTTTGTTAATTCAGAAGTAGCAATTCTTTGAATTCTTTCTATTGTTCTTGCAAATCTAACGTCCATGGCTGCTAAGGTTGCTTTTCCATCTACTCCTTCTTCGTATCCAACAAATGCCTTTGGAACCCTAAGGGCTGCTAGCATTCTATTTTTAAGATATTCTATATCTTCTGTGCCTGTCCATTCCATTCCGCCTAATGAATCTATACTAGTACCGCTGTTTCCGCCTCTTGTTGGTAAATAAAAATCTTCCATCATGTTTTGAAGATTAAATTTAAGGTTATAGTCTCCAGTATTCTGATCGATATATGGAGTTTTTTTCATTCTATTTACTACTTGTTGCATATAGTTATCAACTTCACTTGGCGGTATATTTCCAATATCAATATTAAATACCCTTTTTTCTGGTGCTCTCATAATTCTATGAATCATCATGGCATCTTCCATAAGACTAAGCTGTTTCCATGTTTTTCTAGCTCCTTCTAATACAGATTTACCGTATGGCAAAAAGTTTGTATCACTAAGCATTCTAAAATGGGCTATCTCATAGTTTTCAAAGTAAGTTTTTGCCGTTGCAGTTTTGTGGTAATTTGAACCTTGTCCTCCAAAAGTAGGGTCATGCATAAATCTAACATATTCTGGTTTTGTTGGATCTGTTCCTTCTTCTCTTACAACTTCGTAAACCGATATTGGTTGAACACCCGTTACGCCAACCTTTTCTAAAATATCCATCTTTAAATAAAAATCGCCGTATTTAACCATATTTCTTATCCATGGCCATAGATTAAATTCAATATTTAAAACATCGTAAAATAAATTGTTGAGTATATCCTTTATCTCTTCTTTACCGGTTGTGATTTTTAATACGTCTCCAAATTCGTTTTTTATTGTTGATTCATCAGAGTATATATCTAATGCTGAAGAGATTATTGAATCGCTATCCATTGACTCATACTCTGAAAACAGTTCCATTCTCATTTGGGCAAAAGCATTACTTGGGTTGTAAACACTATTACTATTTGTTCCAGAAGTGTGTAATCTATTATATCTGTCTACTAATGAGTTAGATGCTAAGTTTCCAGACGATTGTAGTCTGGATGGATCTACCACTTTTAATTTATTATCTCCAACTTTTCTAACAACTGTAGATGTTGAAAATGCTTTTTTTAATCTTCCAAAAAATGTTTTATCTGCCATAATTTTCCCCTATAACCTATTTAATTAACCAGGTTAAATCTTCGTCTGAGCCATTTATTTTTTGACTCCATTGATTCTTATTTAAACCTGTATTTGTGTATATTCCACCGGATGATTTTCCAATTCTATTTATTGCTAATTTATCCAGCTCTATACCTTGTTGTTTTAATTTTAATGCAGTGTCTCTAACCCACATGCCAATACTAAACGCCATTACTAGGTCATCATTGTATCCTCTTTGGGCTTCTGCTTTGCTTCCATTCCATACAAATACTCTAAGCTCTTCTAGTAATCTTTTTGACCTAATTACACACCCTTTTTCTCTTAAATAAATATCAAGTTTGGAGATTAAAAGTGGTCTGGTTTTGCTAGATGTTGTAAATCCTGGTGTCATTTGACTTCTAGATTTTAAATCATAACCTTTCGTTAACTGAGTTGTGGCATCTGTAACCCCGTCTTGCTTATACGTATAATATAAGTTTTTATAATCTCTATCAATAGCGCTCTGTATTGCTCCAAAACCTACACTTGCATTTTCAATAACTAATAATGCATCGTTATATTCTGTTGCAACGCCTACTAGCATGTTTCCAAAGTCTTTAGGTGTTAATTGGCCTCTATACTCTGCAACTTGGGTTACGGTTTCAACGTCTAATACATGAAAAGTAGAGTAATCACTACCATCACCTCTAGCAACATCAGCTACTACCATGTAATTTTTAGTATAGTCACAAGATTCCCAAATCCAATAATTTCCATCAAATCCTCTTTGTTCTTTAGGATTTTGCATTTGAGAGTCTTTAAACCATTCAAGTAAGCTTCCATCAACAACACTATTACCCGAACTAATAAAATCACAATCACATTCTTGTGAAGCTAATTTTGGTCCTAATAGTTCATCTTGCTCGTTTCTCCAATCTTGATTTCTTTCTGGATGTACTGACCAGTGAAGTCTTATTGTATTAAAACTATTTGTACCTTCTTCTGCCTTTACCCATGTTTTATGAAAGAAATTACCTATGCCATTTGGAGTAGATAAAACAATTGCTTTACCTCCTGTTGCTAATGTTTGTTGTGCTGAGGCCCAAATTTCTTCAACGCCTTTAATAAATGCTGCTTCATCTATGATTAGTAATGAAAGTGCTTCAGATCTACCAGCATCTCCTGAACTAGAAACTGCCTTTATTTGAGAGCCATTTTTAAACCTAAGACTTAGCTTATTATCTTCAACGGTAACCCCCTTTAACCAACTAGGAAGATAGTTATGCATTTCTCTTACTTTAGTTACTAAGTTTTTTGCAACTTCTTGTTTTGTTGCAATTACAAGAACATTTTTGTCCTGTTGAAATAACATTAGCCAAAGAGAATATCCAGCAGATATTGTAGAAATACCCAATTGTCTGGATTTTAATATTATATTATAATCGTAATGCTTAAATTGTTCAAGAGATCTTTCTTGAAACTGATATAGATTAAATGGAATTCTTCCTCGAGTTGGGTGTTGGATTTGACAATATTTTCTCATAAAGTAGACTGGGTCTTGAGCGCACTTTATGTATTCGTCTTTTATTACCTGCTTAAGGCCTTTAGTCTTCTTCATATATATAAATATATTTCTAAGACAATTTTAGTACTTATTTTTTTCTTTTTTCGAATGATCGTCCACCAAAATAAGCACCGATAACCGTTATCAATACCAGTTGTAATAGGTCAGTCCATTTTTCTTCTACTTCAAAATGAATTGTACCAGCATCAATAAATATCATTAATACCGTACATACAACTAGAAATATAAGAACCATTGGTCTTACATTTTTGGATAACCAAGAATCAGAATTCATATCTGATTTCCATCTGTCTGTTATGTTAGCTTCCATTTTAGTTTCGTAGTCAGAAACTAATTCTTTTATTTTTTGTTCAGCTGCTAACTTTTCTTCTTTAGATGTATGTAGGTTGTCTATTACTCCACCAACACCCTTTACCAAATCAGCTGCACCGCCTGAAAATAACTTTGTTAATATACTCATAACTTTTTCTCCTTATTTAGTATTCAAATGGAGGTGTACCATAATCTTTTTGTTGAATACCATACCAAGTATTTCCAACTTGATAGTACCACCAACCATGTTTGTTGTCTTCTATAATCTTAAATTTGCCCTTTGGTAATGGCGAATCTTTTTTAGAAGCTCTTGCAATGTATTTAAGAACAGGAACACCATCATCCCATGTTTTATCTGTTTTTCTAGCCTTTACAGATTTTCTATTGTCTGTGTTTGTTGCTGTATAAAGCTTAAATGTTGGGTCATCACCAAGAAAAGACTTAAATACATCTTCATTTACAGATTCTTTGTTTATTGACCTAGCTGCCTTAACTGCTTTTTTATGGGCTTTACTTCCTTTTTTAGCTGGTTTTTCGCCTCTTTTTCTTTTGGCATGTATATTTGCCCAAAGGCCTTGACTTTTTTCCGTTAAATCATCTATTGGTTCACTAGTAACCGCTTTATTAAAATCTTTTTCTGCTTGCTCTACTTTCTTATGAAGGCTTATTAAAGATTTTTTAAAAGTTTCTTTCTTTTTAGGATCCTTTTCAGCAACAAACTTTTTTCTAAGTTCTTGCTGCTTTAATTGTATTGATTGAAGAGCTTCAACAGCTTTTTGAAACCTTTTTGTTATTGAAGCTTCAGATAAAACAGATTCTATTTCCTCGCTTAGTATTTTTTTAAATTGTTTTATATTCATAGTTTAATCCCAGTAAATTGTTCTTATTATACTACAATAAATATAGTATTAGTCTTTGTTATTCAACTTTTCCAAATGAGAAGTTATTTGACTCTTTATATTTTCAACGTTTTCGTCTACTATTGTTTTGATTTCGTCTTTATTTTGACTTGACCAATCTTCTATTTTTCCTGTTTCAGTAATATAACCTTTTCTATTTGTTTCTGAAATAAAATCTTGTGCAACCTTAGTTAAATCTTCCATCCAATCTTTTGCGTTTTCAGATCTTATTTTATTTGCATATTCTATATAGTTTCCACCAATTTTTAATTTAGTTTCATAACTTATTCTACAATTAGAGCACTCGCCATACAATTTCCAAAATAGTTTATCCATTTGACCTCTCATATGTTTTTTCTTACACTTTGGGCAAAATAAAGGCATTATTGCTGAATTTCTGGCCTTGTCTAATTTAGTAAGGGTTTGGGTAATTCCGTTCTTTATTGTCCACTTTTTGCCTTTTTCTTCCCAAACTTCTCCTTCAACGTGATCACCTAAACTTTTACCATAACCTACCTGTATTTTGGTTTTACTTCCAAACTGTTTTGTAACTAAATTTCTCATTCTTTGAACTTTATGTTCTGGAATATATTTTTTCATAACCTTTTTCTCCTTTAGAAAGTCATCATACCAGCAATTTGATTTACTGGGGCAAATGCACCTGTTAATTTATATGTGTTTCCTTTGTATATAAAAACCAATCCTTCACTTGGAATTATAGTTTTAAATCCTCCGATAGCTGCAATTTTTTGCAATTGTTGAGTCATTCTATTTAATTTTTTAAGGTCTCCACCTTTTCTAACATCATTAATAGCTTTTGCTACCTGTTTTCTAACATTTTGAATTGCTTTATCTGGATTAGCTGCTAAGAATCCTTCCACATTTTTAAGTACTTCAGCACCTAATTCAAAAAATAATGTTTCAAAAGGAAGCATATTATTTTTTACTTGGTCTGCATGTTTTATTTTATCAAATTCTTTTGCTTTTTTAAGTAGGTCTTCACTAGGTATAGTTTTCTTGTCTAATCTAAATGACTTATCAAAGAATGCCCAACGTTTAACCAATCCCATTTTAATTGTATTATCAACACCTTTCATTTTTTTATCAACAAAGTTTTCCCACCAAGCTTGATGATATTCAGCAAATGTTGATGTGTCTTTCATATTAAACTTTTTCATAAGTTTTTTAAGTTTTTCAGTGAAATAAGGTTTTTTTGCTGAGTAGTCTTGGTGAGGTTTCATCTTCAGAATCTTAGGTCCAATTATAGAAAAGTTTTTTTGAACGCTTTGATTTATTTGTGCAATCATTCCTGCAAGAATTCTTGCTCCGTCTTGAACTGACCCTATGGCTTTGCCATCTTTATATTGTAATACATTATGAAACTGTAGGTATGGTGCATCATACGTAATCACATTGGCAGAGGCAGGAAACATTATTTCCATATTTACCCAGTTATTACCGCCATTAAATATTTTTTCTTGTTGTTTAGCATTAAGACCTCCAATTGCTTTTGCTAGATCTTTCATTGCAAAAGTAAATGCTTTTTCTATATTGCCTCTACCTTTAAATTTTGCAGCAACGGCTTTATAGTCCATTCCACCACGCTTAAGGTCTCCAGTATTTCTAGCAGCTAGCATTTTGCCATTCCAACTAATAAATAAATTTTGGCCATCAGTTTTTTCTGTTGCTGCTTTTTCTAAATCAAGATTTCCTTGAAGAGCAAGGTTAATTATATTTTTAAAGTCTCCAAATGTTAAAGCTCTATCATCGAATGGATGGGACATGTGACCATATGCTCCACCTTCAACTAATAATATTTGATTAGCTAGCCATTCACCTAAACTTTCTTTAACAGTATGGATAGATGTAGGTTTAATAACGGTTGGCTCTTGAAAGTGTATATTGGTTTTTTTCTGTTTGCTCAACATTTTTTGTAGCTTTTTTTCTTCTTTGTCTATTTTTATAGGTTCTTTTTTAGATTGTGTAGATGATATTTCAGCACCTAGAAAGTTCAAAAATTCATATCCAGCAGATTGAGCTATATATTTTGACCAACTACTCCATCTAGTATAAGCGTCTCTTCCTCTTTTATCTTGAAGGTAGTTTGTTCCAGCAACAACATCTTTTGCTCCTGTACCCGGTACACCAACAGGAAAATATGAAACTGCTGCGGTTGGTCCTCCAGTAAAGTCTTTCTTAAACGCTGTATCGTGTTGAAAAAATTCATTTTCTCCAGCAATATAATCTATAACCTCCATTCCCATTTTTTCAGCTAAGGCTTTATTACTTGTTCGATATGCTTTTTGAGTACCATAAAAATATCTTGGTCCGTCATCAACATCAGCTGACCCTGGGGCTGTTTTTGAAGCTTCACTTATTATATCTAATATATTACTGTTTTGGCAAAAGTCTTCAATGGTTTCATTTAATTTTTCTAGCTTATTTACTATAAGGTCATAATTTTTTGTGTGGCCAAATATTCCCTTAAAAACCTTTAACTTTTCAACCTTGTTTAATTCTTTATCTCCCAAAGCTTTTCTAATTGCCGTGCCGCTCATTTCTCCATATCCTGGTACATTCATTGAAACATGAGGAGCAATTATGAGATATGCTCCTTCTTTATATCCAATCTCAGCCTTGCCTTTCCAATCTTGAAAAAACTTACCCTTAAGTCTTCCTGCGTCTTTTGAACCTACCATAAATACTGCTGCTGTAGTTTTAGGGTCATATTTTTTTAATATTTCTTCTGCCTTGTATGGGTTTTTTACTTTTACAACGTTTTTTATTCCGTGGGAATTTATTATTTTTCTTTTTTCAGCAAATGAAAATGGTGATTTTGGTAAATTTATTTTATCGCTTGTTCCAACATAAGAGTCTTTAAACTTTGACTGGAGCCACTTAAATGTTTTTGCGTGGTGAGCTCCCATAGGTTGAAATCTTCCAGGATATATTGCAACAATAGTTTTAATATTTGTTTCCTCAAGTAAAATTTTATCTGATAAATATTTTCCTAAACTCATTTTGATTTCCTAAGCTCTAATTCTTTTTTAATCCACTGTTTGGCTATGTGATTTTGTACGGGTCTTGTTACAAATTCTCTTGCCTTTGATTTTATAATATCTGCAAAATCTTTTTTTTCTGAATTATCTACAACTAGCATATTGCTTGAACCAAATAAACTTTGGAATTTACCTAGGTTATTTTGTACTGCCTGCCAAGAAGATTTTACTAATTCTGTTGGAAGTTTTCTTTCTCTTTCTTGGTTTCTTTCAAGAGCAACGTCTAGGTCAGTGTTGACAAATATCATAAAGCAGTCATAACCTACAGCCTGTAATCTTTTTTTCTGCTTAGCTATATTAGGATAATTTTTACCTGTTCCATCTATGAGTAAACCTAGCCGTCCATTTATATAATTTTTTAATGCAGCATCTCTAACCTTTTTACTTTTTTGCCTTAGTTGCATGGCTTGAGAATATTCTGATGGTTTTAATTTAGCTATGTCTTGGCTTAATCCTTTCATCTGTAAATATGTTTCAAAATACTTATCGCTGTTTACAGATTTCAACCCTTGAGCAGAAACAAAAGGCATTTTTTCAGGCATACCAAATAGACTTGACGCTGCATATGATTTACCACTACCAGGGCCACCTGCAGTAAATACCGCTTTGAATATACCTGGATCGTATATGCCTTCGTTTAATATGTCTACTAGTTTAATCATTTTATATAAATATCATTATTCTACTGTTATTTTACCACTATCTAATGTTATTGTTCCAGAGTTTAGTGTTATGGTTCTAGGACCTGCAGGAGTTTCTATTGATACAATAAAAAATATATCTGCTAAAGTTAATCTAAAGGCTTCTCCGGGTGGACCGCTAAGTGGATGTACATCAAATTCTAAGCTGAGACCGTCTATGTTGGTAGTTGTTAACGCAGCTCCGCTAGAATCAACCGTTAATTCAGGTAGTTCTACATCTCCTAAAACTAGGTTATCGACTGTAATAGAAATAGAACTATAGCTGCCTAAATCATCAGATATGACAGATTCTATTTTAATATCGCCTTTAAGCTTTTGACACCTGTATACCAATTTTATTGAATTTATAGTTGCATTTTGCTGCAAAGGACCAAGATTTTCAAATTCTATTCCGGCAGCTGCACAAGTATTGCTTGTTTGGAGTACAACGGTTGAGTCATCCCCATCGCCTATTCTACCTAAAAATGAAGCAAGTTGGCCAATGCTCCATCCTGTAATTGACGTTATAGCTGTTGGTCTTATTATTTGAGTTTGGATTGGCATATTATTGTTAAGCTATTACTGGTTTTTTAACTTGTTTACCTCTACTATAATTTCATCTATTTTTTTAACAATAAATTTTATAGTTTCTTGCATTTCATATATGTTTTCTGATGATTCAATATCTTCTTTTACTTGTGATAATGAACCAGATAATTCAAACTCTTCATTCGATGATTTTATGTCTGACATCTATTACTCCCTTATCTTTGCCGTTACGGTATAATTACCCCTTACGTTTCCTGTCGCTTGTTGGGTTGTTTGTGCAAATACATAAAGCATTTCACCCTTATCCATGGTAAGTCCAGTACTACCCGTTATGTATATAGTATTATGGTGGGCCCTTTTAAGTATTCCAGCTTTACCATTAGAAGAACCACTAGCTAAAAATCTTAGGTTTTGGATTCCATCTCCTTCAGGAGAATCTCCCGCATAAAGCCAATAATTTAGTTGATTGCCAGGATTTGTGTCTCCTGTATTTGATGTATCTCCTGCAGTATATGGATCGCCTGAACCATCATTAGAACCAGAAGGAGCCGTTGAAGGCCTAAGATTACCAATAAGTTCAATGTCTGTTACGTTGTGCATAACAGGAACACCTTTTTGAATGTCATAGCTATTTGCAAAGGATCCTCCAGCTATTTCTGACTTTGTGACACTATCATTCCAAGCCCTGTCTGCCCATCCAAAGTTAGAGTTGCCATTAATTAGGTTATCTAGTCCTTGATCAGAGGTTGTGTTTGAATACCATGCATGCGTTACTAATTGGATGGGTGCACCAATTATACTTGATCCATATATATTTCCACTTGCACTTATAGTACCTGATGTTGTTATATTACCAAATAATACATCACTTCCTGTTATTGCATATGAACCTGTTTTATTTGCTATACCATCAAATTGAGTTTGTATTGTTTGAGTAATATCAATTCCATCTAAAGTACCATATTCACTATTACCGACGTTACCATTCGATCCAATTTGATTTGCATTTAATCTACTACCTAATGTTATAGAACCAAAATGTCCTTTACTTCCTGTTATAGTTCCACTTGCACTTATGTCTCCTGAAGCTGTTATGTGGCCTGATCCGGATGCTAAATATATTGCATTTCCAATGTTTACTTTTTCATCATCAAATGTAGCAACTATGTGTTCTCCACTAGAGCCAGCAGTTCCATCATTTGCTCTAATTTGAACTACGCCATCTTCAGCTCTATTAGCTAATGCTACAACATCTGACCCTGGGAATAGAAGTCCGTATCTAATACCCGCACTAGAGTCTTGATAGAGTACTCCTTCAGTTTGTCCACCATTTGCTCCTGTGAACATTATTCTTGCAGCTCCACTTGTTAGACTTAAATCATCTGCCATAGTGACGTCGTCTCCTACAGAAGTAATATCACCTACAATTGTTAAATTATTTGCTTTTAAATCTCCACTTGCACTTAGATGACCGTTAATAGTTGTGTCACCTTCTACAAGCAGTCTTGTATTTGAAGGGATATTGGATGTTCCTATTGCTACTGTTCCTGAATCGTTGTCTATTTTTATAGCATTTGCATCATCAACATTGATTTCTATTCCATCAAGACTATAGTTTATATACTGATTACCTGGTAGTCCTGTTTTTGAAGTTATTACATTACCATTTGAACTTATATCACCTAAAAATGTATTTGTACCAGTTCCGCTTGAGCTTATATTTCCTGAGGCTGATATGGACCCTAGCACATTTAAAGATACCGTATCACCGCTTCCTTTTAATGTGGAGGTATGTATGTGGGAGCTGGCACTAATTATGCTTGAGGTAATTCGAGTTATATTTGCAGACTGTCCTCTAAACTCTCCTCCGTCTTGTGATCCGGGGCCTAGATGAATGTTAACCCCTGCAGATGCTGATAGATGACCTCCCACGCCAAAAGTATGTCTCGTAGTTGTATCTTCCAATATAGCCATTTTTACATTATCAGTGTGTTTTATTGTATAATCACTGTCAGTACCAAATTTTATTCCTTGATTTTCTCCCGTTCTTAAATTTGGTACTATAATTTGATTGAATGCAGACTGGAAAACCACCATTGAATCTCCATCAACAAATAACTGAGGTGTTGTGGAATCAAAATATAGATTGCTTGCAATATTAAAGTTGTTTTCAGCGGCCGATGCGGTTTGTGCGTAAGATGAAGACGTTTCAAATGTTATTTCATGGGAAGCAGACACAGCAAAAGACGCTGTGACGTCTAGTAGTTCAACAAGAGATCCTGTTCCGTCCGCTAATTGACCACTAGATGATAATTGCAATACTCGTTGATAAGTATCTTGAATATTTTGGCCTGTAAAGTTGTCTGATCCAGCCATTTATATAACCCTTATTTTCTTTTTGAAAGTACTTTTACAACATTATTAATAACGTTTCCTGCTTCATTTATAGGATTAGTACTAACATATTCTGCTACTATTTTATTTAGCTTATTTTTCTTTACGGAAAGATTGTTTAAGTTTATATCTTCCTTTATAAGCAATTTTAATATGTTTATTACATGTTGTTTTTCTGATAAGGTTACTGTATCTTCCTTTATTCCGCTAACAACAATTTTTGGAGTAGTAGATTCTTGTATAGTTTCTTTTTTAGATTGATTTTGACTAACTACCTCAACAGTTACTTTTTTTGATTGTTGAACTTCAAAGTCGCTTTGCCACGGAATAAAATAAGTATCTTCGGCTATTACCTCTAATTTAATACTTCCCTTAGAAGATTCATCTATCAACCCTCTTAATTTTTTTATTGGTACTACACATTTCCCGTTAGAATCAACTTTACCTTTAAAAAGTAAATTTAATTCTGGAGTTTCAACTATTAGCCTGGCAGATGTTTTTGCCATGCTTGCTCCTGAAATATTAATATCACACTCAAATAGTTCCGTTTTATCAGTAAATAATTTATACATCTATATTCTCCGCTAATATTTTAGCTTTTATTTCCTTTATTAGTAGTTTAACGTCTTCTACTTTTATTTCTATATCTTTTACTTCTTTATGTTTGTCATACATTTGTATACCTTTTCTCTTAAGTATTAAACGTATTAGTTTTTTCTTTTTCTCTTCAGGTAATTTGTCAACTACTGTAGAAACCGATCCAGATCCACCACCATCAATTTGATCAGCAATTTCTTGAATTAGCTGGACATCATCCCAAGTATATGGATTATCGTTCCACGCAAAATCTGCCGTGTTCCATTTAAATGTTGTTATATTTTGTGCCATATATAAATATCAAGTTTTATTCTATTTATTACTGCTTTATTGTTAATTTACCAGCCGTTAACCTATATCTTCCGTTTTCCAGTTTAATGTATGGTGGAACAGCCGGAGATTCATCATAGGTTATTCGCATTATTCCGCTAAAATTAACATCATTAGTAACGTCTCCATCTTCTGATAAACCTTGATCGTTAAAATCAAGTCCTGCAATTAAGGCTATTGTAAAGGTGCTGTTATTATTAATATCCGATGCTGCGTCTGAATTTAATGCTACATCATTGGTTCCAGATCCATATAACCATTCCGTTCCTGTTGCTGCTTGAGAATATAGGTTTGCTGCTCCAAAAGAAAGATTATTAAAATCATCATTGGCAAGAACACCGTCTTCGCCAGTAAAAGCATTTGATTTTACAACAAAAACGTTGTCTGCATCTCCTGATGCTGCTTTCTGTACGTTTAGTACAACATTAGTAGCAGTGGTAATACTAGACGTGTCAAATTTAATAAAGGTTCTAATGTATCTAAATGTACCACCGCCTCTACCTGCAGATTGAAAATATTGCATGGCGACTACGTTTCCTGACGGTGCGTTATTTGCTGTACCTGAAGTTGCATCTCTTGCTTCTTCTTGAGTAGTTTGTGAGGTTCCTGTAATAATTCCGAAAGCAGCTGCATTTTGTGTTGGCATTTAAAATTCCTTTTTCGGTAAATAATAGACTGTATTATTAAAATAACTATTGCTTGGTGGATCTACGGTTATTGCCTGATAATTAACGTTAGGTATATTATAATAATTAGTTTCTGTAATATTATTATTCCACCAGGTTGTTTTAGCTCCTGAGTTTACAAGGTTGCTTAAGGATGAACTAAAATTTTTCATGTTTTGGTCTCCAAAAGTATCATAAAATATACCGTCATAGGTTGATAAAGAATCTTTAACATCATACCAGCTACCAGTTATAATATTTACATTTGATCTACCTGAAGCCCATGATAAAGCTTTAGGTATTATATTAGGATGATTTTCTATTATGGTGTGACTTGAAATAGAATGGGATTGAATATATCCTGCAGAGATTCCCATTCCATATCCTATTTCTAATATATCTCCTCCGTTTTCGCAAACATATGCTGCTGAAGCTGACATTAGAGAATCTTCCCAATCCATCATTACTTCAAATTCTCCTCCAAAAGATGCATCTGTATAATATATTTTAGATGTATTAAACGTTAATGTTCTGGTTAAATAAGTCATTAGTCTCCTTTAAGAGTATTAACTTCTGCAACTAGTTCATCTATTTTTTCTTTTAAAAGTTTTATTGTTAAAACCTCTGGAATTTCATCATTTCTAAGAAAATTTTCTTCAGTGTCATATGAACCAGAAGCTATTGTTTCCGTTATTGTTTTTATATCTGCCATTTTACCTCGCCACTATTATTATATTCATTAATCCTCTTGCGTTTTTTGCAGGGGTACCTGATGTTTCAGATCCTACACCAACAAATATCATAGATCCTTTATCTAAATTTCCAGTATAAGTTAAATCATTTGTAGCATAATTGGCGTTATTAAATGTATCTGATTGATGAGCTACTTTAGTTAACGTAATATTTGTATTACTATCATTTGATCTGTTTGCTGTATAAATTGCCAGTGAAAAATCATCACCTGTTACTCCACCACCTCCAGCTGGTCTTAAAGAACATTGTACCTCAACACCAGATATATCAAAAGGTAATATATAACCCCAGTTCATATCATCTTCAGCTATATCAAAGTTGGCTGTACTAGAAATAGCTCCTCCAACTGCTTGAGGGTCGTTCCAATTTGAGTTTTGGTGTCCTAAATTTCCACCAAAGTATAATGAATTTTGAATCATTGGGTCATCATTAATATAGAATGATGCCGCTTTTAAAATGTGCTTTGTTCCTTGGAATGCTGATCCTGTTATTGGTCCATCAACCTCTAGACTAGTTTCTGTACCAACTCCGTGTAATTCTACAAAGGCTCCAATCCCGGCCGTTATTGTGCTTGTTGCCGAGGCAGATATATTAGATCCTGCTGAAGATGTTACGTGACCATTGAGGGTTGTTTTACCTATAAGTTGATGGGTATCATTTGCTGGTGAATTTCCTGCAGTAAGATCATTAGATGTAGTAATATCTCCAGAAGTATCTACTGAAAAGGCGCCATTAGCAAGTTTAAATTCAACTCCTGTTATATCTCCATTTGAACTTATATTTCCTGAGGCTGTTACGTGTCTTACCTCTATGGCTGATCCACTGACCAGCACTTTTTTCCAATTAGGCATGCATTATATCTCCAATTATGGTTGGTTACTCTTGGTGAGCCCACTTCCTTTTCAGGCCAATAATTAATATTATATACAATAAATATAATTTATGGAATTATTTATTATTGTTTGCGTCTTGTTTTTGTATTTTCTTATTTTCTTTTTCTATTTGTCTTTCTATTTTTTGAATTATAGAGGCAACAAAAAACGCATCAGAACCTTTTATTTGTGTATTGTGAATTGCAGCCATTATAAAGCCGTATTCTCTTAAATTAAACATAACTATTCTCCTTTAATGTATTCTTTTTGAAGTTTTGATGTAAGGTGGTACATTGAATCTATCATGTTTCCACCAAAATTAGAATTTTTTATTAATTCTAAAAGTATTGTAATTTCTTCTCTGGATAGTTGAACTAGAGCTATGTTAGACTTTTTTGTCTCTTCTGCTCTGTTTCTTGAAATAATTCCCATAATAACCCTTTTTATTTTCTTAACTAAATATATATATGTCCTCAGAATCTGTATCTACAACCATTAATCCTGCTCGTGATGCTTGATCGGCACCAAAACCAACAGGGTTTCCAGTTGGGGCTCCAGCTGATTGTGAAATTGCAGCAACATGATAATCTGCAACAACTGCAGTTGAGTTCCAAGCTGCTTGATCTTCATATGCTAATCCCCATCTTTTTAAAGAATCATCATAAAACATAGAAGTACCAATACCCGCTGCTCCGGTTTGAACAACAATACCACCGTCTCCAGAAGTTGAACCGCTATTCATAAGTATAAACTGGTCATCAACGTTTAAGTTTGTTACCTGTAACGATACTAAATCTCCAGATACAGTAAGATCACCAGTAACGGTTGCATCTCCAGTAACTGTTAAAAGACTTCCATCAAAAGTAAGGTTAGCTTCACCATTCATTGCGTCTGTACCTGTTGCAGTTACGATTCTATTGTTAGATCCATTTGACATAAAGTCAGAAACGTCTACTGCAATTGCATTTGTTGAAACATCAATACCTGTACCGGCTCCAACTGCCAGTGCAGATCCTCCACCACCTGTTAAACCGTTGCCTGCTACTGACGTTGCTAGTTGAGTAGCTGTTACTCCAGCATCAGCAACTTTTACCCCTGATGAACCTAAAGATAACGTACTGCCATCTAAGTCTAATGCAACAGATGCACCGCTTGAACCATCAAACGTAAAATCTGCTATACCATTGCCGTCAGTTAAAGATGCTGCTAAACTATCTGCAGATACTCCAGTTAAGCTTGATCCATCTCCCACAAAAATAGATGCAGAAATATAGCCACTCGAGCTTATATTTGATGCTACTGCGCTTTGTAGTATTGAGTTGTTTGTTGCTTTTAATGTTGATGCTTGTATTTGTCCTGATAAAACTGCAGCTGCAGTAGTTAGTAGGCCTGTGTTAGGATTATAAGAAAGACCGGTATCTGTTTCTATTCCTTGTGTTCCTGTTGCTCCGTCTACAAACGTTAGATATACAGTTTCATTAGCAGTGTTATTTGCGGTTGCAGTAATACTTGTTGCCAAAGTAGCAGTATCTGCGTTACCAGTAAGATCTCCAGTTACATCTCCAACAACATTACCAACTAAAGCACCTACAAATTTAGTACCAGCAGTTATTGTGTTTTCTGTAAAAATATTACCAGAAGCAGTTACGTTACCAATCAGACTGATTGGGTTAGCAGACCTACCAATTTTAATTGGCGTGTTATTTTCAAACCCAAACGCAATTTCTCCGCCTGTTCCATTAGTAACGGCAAATCTTGCTGTACCTCCATCATTAATTTTAAATCCACTTGCAGCATCCACTGTGATTGCGGAACTAGCAGATATTTTACCAGTTATTTCTAATGTAGTTCCATCAAAAGTAAGGCTAGATTCCGCATTCATTGCATCGGTACCCGTTGCAGTTACGATTCTATTGTTAGATCCATTTGACATGAAGTCAGAAACGTCTACTGCAATTGCATTTGTAGAGACATCAATACCTGTACCAGCACCGACTGCCAGTGCAGATCCTCCGCCTCCAGTTAAACCATTACCAGCTACTGATGTTGCTATTTGTGTTGCTGTAATTCCTGCATCTGCTACTTTTACTCCTGATGAGCCAAGATTTAATGTAGATCCGTTTAAATCTAATGCTACTGTTGCGTTTGCAGAACCATTAAAGGTAAAATCTGCTATACCATTGCCATCTGTTAGTGCACCACCTAAGGTACCGTTTATTGCAGCTGCCGATATTGTGCCAACAACATCAAGGTTACCAGAAGAACTTACGTGAGCAAATTCTGCAGAAGAACCACTAACTATTACCTTTTTCCATGAAGCCATTTATTTTCCCCTTTTATTTTCCTAATGTATCATATATAAATATAATTTAAAATGTTTTAATTTCCGTCTCCGAGATAAAATATTGATTGACTATAATATATACCTCCTTCAATTGCTGTTGGAGCACTATCTGGGGCTCCTAAAACAACAATTCCTTCTGAATTTACTTTAAGCTTTTCTACGTCTCCTCCAATTTGATCCATTGCTATTACAAACGGACTAGTAGATACTGAACTAGACAATATAAAACTTCCAGAAACTACTACTCCAGAATCTGCGTTAAGATTTAGTGATGCCGTTGCTGAAATAAGAAAAGATTCAATTGACGCAGACGTAAATGCAACCTGCTCGTTATTTGAACCCGAGAATTGCATTACTCCTGATGATGGTACTATTCTAATATCAGCCATACTATTTTATTTTTTCTAGTGGAGCAACATCTTTTCTGGTTCCATGAACAAGAAAAAATGCATTTATTGCTTTAAAAATTAAATTATTGTTTTTAATAAATATAGTGTTGTCTTTTATTTCTTTAACTATTAGTTTTTGATCTGATCCTATTGGAGTGAGTTGTACTGTTATAGACTCTTTGTCTACCAAACCTGTCCATTCTTCTGGCAATGTAATAGTATTGCTGGTAGTTTTTCCCCTATAATACACCGCATGTTCTGGTCCTTCTAGTACACCATACCTTAACTTTTTACCATCTTGAGTAGGGTGAGGAATAACAAATGATTTTACAGCAGCCTCTAGTGTTCCGGTTGTTGTAATGTCTGCGTTTGAAGTTATTGACCCAGTAACTACTAATAGTCCTCCTACATGTGTGTTTCCAGTTACATCTAACATTACATCATTTCGAGGTGTAGTTGTTCCAATACCTAATCTTGCGTTGTCTGAATTGCCGTCAGATGTTGCCGTTATAAAAGATATTCCTTTTGCAGAAAGTTGAACTTTTTGTGTTCCGTCATCATATAATAATAGTCTACCTATTTTTTGATCGGTACTATTTCCTCCATATCTAGTTAACTGGTGAGTGCTATTTGCAGATGGACCCTTTATGTTTATTCCACCAGAAGTACCAGAAGTTCCTCCTATTGTTAAAGATCCAGTTAATTCATGTTTGTCTCCTGCATCTAGTACCATTCTTTGCTGTGACGTTCCTGTTTGGTCTGCTACACTAAATATTAAATCTCCACGAACCCCTGATGCATCAGCACTATGAATAACTGACTTTATAGATGCTGCTTCTCCAGATATCCTATCGTTAAATCCTTCATTGGCGTCGGTTGAGCCTGATTCTGCTACAAATCTTATAGATCCTATAACATCGCCTACTTGAGGTAAAGCGTTAAATCCGTTTGCTTCTGCTTTTTCTAGTATTGCGTTTTGGTCTTGGGGTCTTTGTGCTTGAAAAAATGTTACTGCAGCTTCATCATTTGCAAAAATAGCTGAAGGAAAGACTGAATTCATCATTCTCTTGTCTACTACAGCCCCTCTAGAATATCTTAATACAAATTCACTACCTGTTGCAGCTGTTTCTGAATCTTTATTAAAGCTTTCAATGTTTCCGTCTTCATTTATCTTAAGGCCTTTTCTTTTACCTTTTGTTTGAAATTGTGCTTCTTTTACAACTGCGTCAAACTCAGATTGCGGATCATCGGTATTAAATCCAATTCGACCACTTTCTGAAACATATAGTGAAGACGTATAGCCACCACTACCAGATATTTCTAAGGCTATGTTAAATGACCCTGGTACCGCTCTTATTCTGACCTTTTCTCTGTCGTCTTCAAACTCAGGGTTGGTAGGATCAGTTTCTGTAGATTCAAAAAATGATATTAATCCTTCTCTAATAGATATAGGTTTGCCGTCTGGTCCTGAAACGAATACATCGTTGGTTTGAACTGTTCCGCCTACTTCAAGAAGCGATGTCGGATTAGTTGTTCCTATTCCTATATTACCAGACGACGAGATAAAAAATGGAGTTGAATCTGCTGTTAAGTTTGGGTTTAAAGTTCCACTTGGTTGGGTTATCGAAATACTTCCGTCAGTGCTTCCATTCCCGCCAATTACAAATGAATAGCTTCCAGTCAGTTGACTATAGAGAAACGGCTCTGGATATTCGTCAGAGAAGTTTGTAATAAATATAGATCCTATAGTATTCATTTTTTATCTCCTTTATGCTGGGTAATAATTTCCATAACTACCACTTCTATCGTATGATACCTCAAGGGTTATTGTTGGGGCATATAAACCACCTTGGGTGTCCAAAAATGAATCTTGGAATTTTGCCGGGGATCCATCTGTTTTTGACTTAAATATGTTTACCTTTAGCCTATCTCCAGGATGAACCTTATATGTACCTTTATTATATGTTCTTTCCCAAGAAACTCTGCCATAGTAAGCTTTAGTTAATGCACTAGATCCAAAAACTTCTTCTGGTAATATTGGACCAGTTTCACAATATAGGTTAATTAAAGATCCGCTATAACCATGGTCCATACCATCAATTTGAGTTGAAATTGGAACTAATGTGTCATTTGCATATGCTGCATCTCCATCCATATTGTTTGCATCAGTATAAAAGGGTCCTGGAACGCCTGAACCGGATCTAAATACGCTAGCAGATACAGCTATACAACACTCTGCCATAAAAAAGCAATTTGTTAAGTTGTAGTCTACCTTCATTCCAGTTATACTTCCACTATGTAGTACGTTTATTCCTTGAACATACTGTTTGGAATTGGCTGATACCGCAAATTGTTGGTATATTGTGTCATCCGCGAAATGGGCCTGAGGAACATTTTGGTATAAATGTGCTGATGGCATTGCGCCCATTGTTCCATTTTTAAAAATATATTCTTGTGTTGTTTGGAAAACTGTTCCACCTACATCTAAGTCTCCCGATGCTGAAATATTTATTGGAGAAAAATTATCTACTTGTAGCTCGTTGGCTATTATGGTACCACTTGAGCTTATATTGCCGTGTACTTGTAGCTCGTTAGCTATTACAGTACCACTTGCGCTAATGTCAAGAGATGCAGTTATACTACCTATAAATTCATGGGTATCATCTCCAACATCTCCAAAAATATTAGAACCTGAAGTATTAATTGTTGAAGAAGTAATGTGAGATGAAGTTATTGAGGTTACAGTGATGCTTTCAACATTGTTAATACTAAAGCCTCCCATATCTAGATCTTCTGTTGCCGTGTGATCTCCAAGATTATCTGAACCTCCGCCGGTTCCTCCTACTCCATAACTACCAGTTAGGTATAAGTCACCATTTGAATCTACAACTAAAACACTATTGTCTGTGGTGTCTCCTCTATCGTTTAGTCCTTGAATTCTTACTTTAGAAAGAGGAGACGTTCCACTTTGAGAAATTATAAGTATATGGGTATCTACTGAAATTGAACCATTTTCGTCAAAAGAATCCGCTATAAATACAGTCCTTCCTTCTCCTGTTGATGTATTTCTAGATTGAGATATATAATTAGATCCTATAAACCAGTCTCTGTCTGCTCCTAAACTTAATGCAGCTGCAGTATCTCTAAATGACATTGAAACAAGTCTTCCCAAGTTATTTTCAACAACAATCATTTGAGCATCTGCTCCAGCGTCTGCGCCTGGAGCTTGAGGATAATATATAGATCCGCTTGAAAGCATCATACTTCCAGAAACATTTAGCTCAAATCCAAAATGATACGGGGTAAAAGGTCCAGTTGAAACGTCGTCATACCCAATATATACACTACTAGGAGTAGAGTCAGCTTTTCCGTCATATGCTACCTGTAATCCAACCTTTCCTCCAACACCTATTGCAATGGAGTTTGCGTTTCTTTCATGAATAGTAAAACTTCCGGCCGGAGCACCATCGAAAGTTGCACCACCTGGGTCTAAATTAACTGTGTCTGTGTATCCTATTATTGAAGAAGTTGTTGCATTATTATGGTCAAATATAACCATGGCATTTTTTTGGTTTGCTAATCCTGACCCATTAACATCAGATGCCAGATGTAGAATTGACGAGGAATATGATTCAAGCTTTAACGTTGCGTTTCCTTCATTAGCTAATTTTTTTACATGTAAAGGAAATCCTGGTTCAGACGTTAAAAAATTACCTATACCAACAGAACCACTGTGGTATATGCTTCCCGTAAGATTTGGTTGAAACTGTGCTTGGTCTCCTTGAGTAGTAAATGGTTTAACCCAGTCAGAATCACCCATAGGCGTTGCACCAATAAATTCTCCAATACTTGCACTAGTAAAATAAGCATTAGTTGCCGTAAAGGTAAACTCATTGTCAAATTCTATGTTTGGTATGTCTGCCGTATAGACTGCCTTGTTGTGTTCATCATTGTAAAATTCAAACTTAAAATCTAGAGCATCTACTTGGCCTACATTTGCCTTTGTCGTAGGTATTATTGCGTCAAAAAAGTGAGGAGTATATCCATGTTCATAATATGGTTTAACGGTTACGTCAAATAAAAACCATAATCCTTGTTCAATTTTAAACCTTAAATATGCAAATTCAGTTGCATCTGCTTTATAGGTAAATCGTAAAGCTGATGTTTCGTATTCATTAAAAGGATCTTCTGTAACGACTAATTCTTGATTTTCAATGTCGGTTATTTCACCAATCATTTGGCCAAAATCGTCTCCATCATCATTTATTGCTGAGCCATACATGTATATTTTTAAAATTGGAGTATTAGAATTTACTTTTTGGCCAAAACACTTAAATTCTACTTGGTAATATTGATCTTGCCTATGTTCTATTGGTATGGTAGAGTCTACTAATATATGGTTGGTACCATCAAGTTGACCGACCTCATGAGCTAAAATAGAATCACCTATTTGTAATGAATCTGGGATTGGATTATTTACATTTCCAACTAATTGTCTAAATACCTGTAAATTTTCATTTGCAAACCCTAGTCCATCGGATGAAGAAGCTGACCAGTAGTTATCGACTGATCCACTTACTCCAAACTGGGAAAAGTCTCCTGCAGAATGCCTGGTTACCAGCGATTCAGATTGTATTAATAAGTTTTGTGAAACTACAGGATTATCTCCAACCAAAAAGAAGTCTGTGGCTGTTTGGTCGTTTCGTATAAATGTTTTTACTCTAGTCACGTCTCCAACTAAAGGCGTTAAACCATTAAAAGAAACTTTTGCATATGATGTTGCAAAGTTATTACTTCCACTAGCTAATGGATTACTTCTAGAAACAGGAGACTGCGCAAAATCTAATCTAAAATTACTATCATTAAATCTTCTATGAAATACTTCTTTTTGGTTTGCTCTACCTATTCCTTGAAAAGTAGTATGTGGACTATTTACTCTTATCCTTAATGGAGAAACAACCTCTGATATAATTGTATTAAATGCTCCTTGATTAGTGTATTGTTGAGTATTTTCATCTATCTCTCCAGTACCATCTCCAGTCTCTATTTCGTTATATAGTGGAGGACCAGTAGGACTGTTAAACGCGCTTGGAAAAGGACTTTGAGGGGTTGGAATAAAAATTGTTCCTCCAACCATATCGTTTGTAAAACCTCCAAAATCTGGAGCTTCTGATGAAACTAAATAGTATTTGTCGCCGGCTGTTTCATACCTAACATTTGCTGTTGTGTTTACTACTCCTTCAGATCCAGTAGAACATAGTGTAAATAAAGATCTAGAGTTTGAAGCTGAAAGCTCTGCGTTGTAGTGTAATTGAAAGTATGGCCTTTTTATTTCTTCTATTGTTATATCTGGCTTTTCAAAATATACTATTTCGTCGGTGTTTCTTCGCCTAGGATAACAATTTAATCTTTTTGTCCAGCGTATATTAAATGTTCCTCTATACCTTGGAGGAGCTGGTTCAGAAATATCTCTTTGCCTTTCTGAGTCAAAACCTACTTTTCCTTTTGCAACACCTACAATAGATATTCGAGCATCTCCTTCAGGTACTTCTTTTCCAATCTCTATTGCAAATATTCTTTCGTTTCCTTCTCCTATATGGTCATACGTTCTAATTGGTATAGTATCGCCATTAGCATCTAAAACTTCTATGGCTATTTCTGAGCCAGGAACAAGATTTTGTGTACCTGTAAAAGAAATTAAATTTCGTCCAGCTGTTAATTCTCTTGGAAATCTAGTTATTCCAAAATAATCATATGAGTCTGGAGATCCATCCTCTATAAATACAGGTATCGTGTCCAATCCTCTATAATCTAAAGGTTGAAACTTTAAAGGTTCTTTAAAACGTATTACTTTTGCCATTGAGTACTCCTAACTATTCAATATATAAATATCAAATAACGGCGTAATTAGTGCTCAACATGGCTATAACCTTTCTTATTAGATATTTCCAAAAGGTTATCGGTGGCATCTTTCATCAAATCTATATGGGATATTACCGTTATGAAGTCAAAGTTTAATTTTAAATATTCAAATAATCTAAAAATTGCGTTTAAGTTGTTTGAATCTAAATTTCCAAATCCTTCATCAATTGCTAAAAAATTTGGACACGGTAAATTAGATACATTTATTAGTGCTGTTCGGATTGCAAGTGAGCTTACAAATTTTTCCATTCCACTGGTCATTTCTAATGGCCATTTTTCTAAATCACCGTAAACTATATATGTATTTATGTTTCTACCATCTGTTTCAAATTGTATTGAAAAGTCTGATATTTGAGAAAGAATAACGTTTACTTCTTCTTCAACATAAGGAAGTATTTCTGAAATTAACTCGTACGGTACTCCATCTCTTTGTATTGCACTAAGATAATATTCGTACGCTTTAAGTCTTTCTTCTAGGTCGTGTGCTCTCTCAATTGATTCATGAATAGACTGAATGGTTTTTTCACAAACCTTAATGTCACTATATGCTTGTTGTTGTTTTGAAGCTACAACATGTAGGCTTTCGGTTATTTCTTCTAACTCTAATTCTTTTTGTTCTATCTTTTCATTTATTTTATTATTTGAAAATATAGATCGCTTGTTTTCAAAAAACTTATCAATTGAACCCTTTGTATTTTTTATATCTAATTCTTTAGAAGATATGTTAGATTCTCTAGTAACTTTTTTTACCTTTATTTCAGATTGATATTTTACGTGTAATGCTAGTTTAGATTCTAGGTTTATTAATGTTTGCAACTTTGTAACTGAGGGTTTTAAATTGTTTTTTTCAGTTTCAAGATTATTTTTTTCAAATAAAAGTTTTTCAGTTTCTATTTTTAGTTTTGGAAGTTCTTGTTTGGCAGTTTCTGCATTTTTTACAAATACGTTGTCTTGGCAGTATTCACAGTCTGGATCGTACTCGTGGCTGTGTAATCTTTTAACGGTATCTAGCTTATTTTTAACTTCTACCTTCATTAAGTCTATATTATTGTTTACCTTTTGTAATTTTTTTTCTATGTTATTATACGACTCTGATTCAGTTGTTAGTTTTTGCTTATTATAAGATTTTATTTCTCCAGATAGCTCTATAAACAATTTTTTATTTTCTTTAGTGTATTTTTCATACTTACTTAACTTTTCGTTTTCATCCTTTAACTGTTTTGACAAGGCAGTAAGTGATTCTTTTAGTGCCTCTACACTTTCAGGTACATCTGAACCTAGTCTAATTAACTTAGACGTATATTCAATAATCTTTTTATTTGCAGTCTTTTCACTTTTTTGTATTTTGGTTTTTTCTACATTTAGGTTTGAGTATTCTAGTTCTAAACCTTTTAAAGAGTCTGTTGCTTCTGTTAAATTTTCAGAAAAGTCTGTTTTATTAAAGTCTTTTAATAGTACCTGTACGTCTTTTATTTCTTCATTTGCTAATTGGTATAGTTCTTCAAAAACGGTTATATCTAAAAACTGTACCAGTAGGTCTTTTTTCTCTGTCTGCGTTTTATCTATAAATCCAGTATTATTATTTTGAACAGATAGAGATGTTAGTGCAAAATCTTCATAACTACCAAGCATTCCTCTAATATTTCTATTTGTATATACTCTTTGCTCTCCATTTAATGATATTATAGACCCATCTTCTCCAACCATCCAAAAATTTACGTCAACTCGTGCACCGCCATCTTTTTTTCTTTTTGCTTTTCTTTCTATAAAATAATCAACACCATCAATTTCAAAATTTAGTTTACAAGAAAAATTATTTTTTTTATTGTTTATTACGGCGGCCGCCATTTTAGTTCTAGAGCATTTATCAAATATACAAAAAGATAAAGCGTCTAATATTGCAGATTTTCCGGCATGATTTGCTGCAAATATTCCGACTGCTCCTTTCATATTATTAAAGTCTATGGTGTTTCCTTCTCCATAACTAAACATATTAGAAAACTCAAACCTTTTAGGTTTCCACTTTATATTTCTGCCTATTTCAATGTCAGGCAACATTTTGTTTAATTCTCTATTTATGTTTCTTATTCTAGATATTTTTTCTTCGTCTATGTCCGCAAAATTTCGTTGAAGGTGCTCTATTATTAGTTTATTTTGATACTCAGAATCTCTAATATCCCTTGTAATTTCAGTTGAAGACCTAGAATTATTTGATATATTTGAAATCTTATCTCCACGTATTACAACATAATCTTGAACCCTACATTTTTTTCGTATTTCTAATAAAGACTCTTTTACTTGTGCTTGGGTAGTATTTTCCGTTATAAACCTTAGCCTAGGATATTTTGGTATATCATCAATGTTTGGTAATACTCCATCCTTCATTCTTATTGTATAATATCCATATTCATTGGTTATATTAAAAAATTCAGATTTTCTAGTTTTAACATCCCAAATAACATATCCATGATCTTCAAAAGTTTCTCCAAAATTTTGTTGTATAAGAGATCCTGCGTATGTTATTGTTTCAGACTTGTTTAAATGTTGGTATTTGTGTATATCTCCCAACATTACCATGTGGCAGCCATCAAAAGTTTTTAACGGTAAATTTTCATCTTTTACAGTATAGCCTGCATCAGTTTTTGAATTGTTTACTGCACCGTGAAATAAACCTATCTTATTTTTAGATTTTGATTTTTTTGCATCAGGCCAGGTTTCTGTTTCTTCTAGAACAGAGTATACTATAAAATCAACGTTTGCAAACGTATATATTCCACTATCTCTTAAATAATATAAGTTTTCATTTGCTAAATTTTCTACTATTGGGCTTAACGCATCTAGTCTTGACCTATTATTAAGGTTGGCATCGTGATTACCAGCAATTAAAACTGTTGGTCGTATGTTTGCAAGCTTATTAAAAAATTCGCTTACTATACTTACCAGTTCTGGGCTAATATCTGTTTTTGTGTGTACAATATCTCCAGCCAAATATATTATGCTATTTTCAGGCAAAGCTTTGGCAGCTTTATATAATTTTCTAAACACTTGCCTGTATTCTTTGTGTCTTTTGTAATTTCTAATATGTACATCTGCAACGTGTAATATTTTTTCAACTTTGTTAAATTTTAAATTAATATGCATTTATTTTATACTCCAAGAGTTTTAAGGGTGTTAACTCTTTAACATTGTTTATTATATTTGTTATATTAAAAAATCCTATTTCAGAAGGATCTTTTTCTGGTAAATCTATAAAATGTACTGATATTCCGTTTGAAATAAAATACTCGCACATATCTATAGCGTTTGTCATGGCATCTTTATCTAAGGCAACGTTTACCCTCTTTACGCCTTTTTCTAAAATTTTTATTTTTAACTTATCTAAAATTAGTTTTCCAAACAATGGAATAGCATTTCTTTTAATTGCTATTGCGTCAAAGGCTCCTTCAACAATTGTTATTGGTTGATTCCAATTTATAAATAGTTCAAATCCTATAATGTCTTTTGTTACCACCGGGTTTAGGTGTTTAAAATTAACGTCATAATAGCTTCTGCCTGTAAAAAAATTTAATTTTCCATCTTCATCATAGCTTGGAATAATTATCATTCCATTATATTTTCCAGATTCACAATAGCCTATATTATATTTTAATATGTCTTGGCTAGTTATGTTTCTGCTATTTAAGTAGTGCAGTGCGTTTTTGGCTTCTGGGTTTTTTAAATTGGCTTTACATAGAGGTAAAAATTCAGCTGGTAAACTTAGATGTTCATATTGTTTATCAACAGAATAAGTTTTACCACCCGTTATTTTATTAAGTAAATCATAAAACCTTTTTTCTACTCTTAGCTTTCTAAATAATCCAAGTATTGTGTGACCACCCATTCCACAAACCCAACAATGCCACTTTTGACTTAGTAAGTTAACATTTAGTTTTTTCTTGTGGTGATTACAAAAAGGACACTTAAATGAGATTTCACTTTGCTTGTGGTTGTGGTCTCCTTTTAATAAAACAGACTCTAATAGTTGTACTAATCTTACACTTTTCATTAGTAGTAATATAATAAAAATATTTGTGTTGGTAAAATTTTAGGTGATTATTTTAACCAGTCGGTTGGTATTTCTTTTTCTGCCCAAACTATTCCATGATTTTCACAAAAATCAGCATAAGTTGTTTTACTTCCCTTTCTTATTTTTCCATTTGGGTTTTGAAAAACAATTCTTATGTCTAATTTTGGGTACTGTTTCTTTATTAGTAAATGTTTTTTACGATCCTCAAGAACCCACCTTCCTTTTGTTTCTACCAATATACCGTTTGGTAATGTAAAATCTACAGTATATTTGTGTTGGGTTTCTGGTTTAATATAATTTATAACTGTAGTTTCGTATTCAAATTTAGTTTTTGATTCTTTTAGTTGATCTGCTACCTTATGCTCAAATCCTGACCTGTATCCATGCTTGATTGCATTTGATCTAGCTTTACTTATTCTTCTTGCCATTTATATAATCCCTTATTCTGTATGTAATATAACCTAAAATTGGTGTACCGTAAATTATTGTTAATAGACTTGGGTGCGGTTCACCACAAATACCCAATATATGTCTAAGCCATTCTATCATCTAATTATTATGTATCAAATCTTACTTCTATTGTTGTATCGTAACCGTCATCTTTTTTAAGTGGACGAGACAATTTACCAACCGCCAAGAGTCTTGCATTGTCATCATATAAACCTATTGTTGTTATATAAGGATCCCAATCCGTATCAGTCACAAACGACGATATTTTTGCCTCTCTTAATCCTTGGGCAGATCTATCAAGTATTGTTGGATTCGTTGTAAAGTTAAACTCTCCTCTTTTAATTTCTGCAGTATATGAATTTTCTGTTATTTCAAAGCTATTTTTAAAAGACGCGGTACAAAATTTAGAAATTCCATCGTATGCTGAAGATGGGTGGGTTATTGTTATTATCCCATGTTCATGCATTACGTTTCCAACAAATGGAGTTCCATTTGGGCAATTATAGATAAAATCTCTTTGTGTCGAGTCTAATGCCTTGTCAAATATTTTAATTTCGTCAAGTGCACCAGATATTGGCGACATGAACTCGCGGGCCATTTTTCTAATTGGATTTCCTGTTCCTGGGTTTATTCTATACAATCCATCATTAGTTCTTTCATACTCTCCTGACCAAGTTAATCTGGTTGCTACGCCAAAATAAATATCATCTTTATTTTTGGGATCACCCATATCCGACTGTGTTATTGCGTGGGTTAGAGTATTATCGATATATAACTCTAAATTTGAACCTGTTTTTTGGTACAATATATGTTTAAATTCTATGCCTTCGTCTGTGAATAGGTGATCTTGAGATGCACTAAGTATATATGTATCAACTCCGTCATTTCTTCTAGCCAATATTTGTCCAGGTCTACCAACATTACCATCAATTAAAGTCATACTACAACTATTTATTGGAAGAGGTATTATGGCTGAAGCACTAAACATTGCGCCAGGTTCACTACCACTTTGAATAGGTGGAGTATTTCCTTGTGTAACTGCTTCAATATTTAATCTAATATGATTTCTTTCTGCGTCAGAGGTTGCATTTGCGCCTATATCATGAAACTTTGGAAAAACATGAAAATTGCTTGAGCCTGTTATTGTAGGATTGTTGTGCTCTGGCTGTATTAAAATTGGTAGATCATTGTGCTTCCATCCGTATTCTGTCTCGGTGCCGCCAAAAGATGTTATTATCCCTGCTACTTCATTAAAATATCTATATTCTACAGTTACACTAAATGATGGATGAGAATCTATTGCATTATATGATCTTGACGCTATATTAAAGTAATCATGGGCTCCACTAATGTGGGCAGTTGTTCCTGGGTAAAAGTGTGCAGCTCCTAAATCTATAACGGTCGTACTTGCCGTAACAAATGCTCCTAGGTCTGGAGCCGTTGAAGCTGTGTCTGAACCACTGTGCCAGTAAAATACATGCCTTTCTTCAAAGTCTGATCCAGATGCTGGAGTATATCCTTCCGGTTGACAAGAAAGTATAAAATAGCTTTCTGTAAATTGTGTTATTAGTGGACGACCAACTTGTTGGAATCCATCAACAGTTGAAGTATCATTTTCTTCTGGTGTTCCTGCAATTCCATAGTTATTAAATACGTTACCTTCATCTAAGACTACTTGCATGTTTTTGTGTCCTGGGCCAGCTGCAAAGTTTCCAAATTGTGAAAAATCACCAGCTATTGACGATGTCATAACTAATTCTGCTACATATATTGAAGTCTCACCAGTACCTGGTCTATATGAATTCCAACTAGAACTAAGTCTTAGTATTGATTCTTGGGTGCTAGACGCAGTTGCGCCTGTCTCTATTCCAGCGTTGACAACAGAAACAATTCTATCCATAAAATTGCCAACCGAAGAAGTAACGTCTCCGTGTACAGATATATTTGGGTATTGCGCTTCTGAAGCAGAAGTTATTATAAAGTCTACTGATGTTCCAAGAACGTCTTTTAGTCTAAAGCTGGCAGATTCTGATGGCTGATGTAGTATGTTTCCTTTTCTGCTAGGTCCACCAACAACAGATACACTATTGACTCCTGATTCAAACCTAATACCATTAACATTAGACGCCCAAAGGTTGTTTTGGTTCCAAAAATAAGGACCAAAAGAAGAAGATGCGTCTTGCCATACAAAATCATTTCCTGCATGAGGACTAAAGTTAGTGTTTACAGTAGAGCCGTTTTGTTTATTGAGGTGGCCACTATAGCCAAAGGTTAATCTTGAGTATGTTGAGTTTCCTCCTCCACTGTCAATATCTGCACTTATCATTCCTATTTTTGCTGCATACGCTGATTGTGTAGCTGCAGAGTTTATGTGATTAACAATTGCCGCCCCATCGTTAAATACTCCTCCTGTAGAAGGAATAAATATTTGGTTTGAGTTATTTGATCCAGCTGGTAGAGAGTATGTACTACCCGTGATAACAATTTCTAGTAGGTTTGATGCGTCTCTTCCTATTTCAAAACTAGCAGAAACATCTGGGTTTGCAAAATTACCAATACCAAAGGCAATTGAAGCAGATGCAGCTGATCCCGTTTCTATGCAATTTTTAAATACTCTAAGTAATTGTCTACTAGATCCAGAATAATTTTGTTGGAAGAAATTTAATTGAGCTGCTTCTCTTGTTCCTGCCGTTTGATTGTACATAACCAAATCAAATGGATATTTACTTCTCCATTGGCCAACTCCTTCAGGGTGATCTCCTTGTCCTGATGTAAGTATATAATTAAATAGCCTATCGGTGTTTGATTGAGATGGAGGAAGTTGGGCCCATAGAGATACTGCAAAGTCTTCGTCTTTTCTAAAATCTAGTTTTTCGTGTTTTTTTGCTGTAAAATAACTATATTTTGACGGGTCATAGAGATTTCCTTTTTGACCAGTTAACATTGCTCCAGATCCGTGTTTACTTTTTGATGTTATAAATACACTACTTCCCTTTGTTTTTGTTTCATATTGAGATCCATCTTTTATTTCTACAAAAAAACTAGGACAATGTCCTTTTATTCCATCTTGGTGATATGGGTAAAGTTCGTTAAAGCCCCAATATCCAACCACGCTTCCCGTTATTGATCGATATACTTGTAAAGGATTGGATATGCCTCCAGCGGCTGTATCATATAAATTACCAAAACCATCTTCATGTAATACAACGCTTCCGCCTTTATTTATAATTTTTAAAGATGGATTATCTATATCAAAATTTATATCGTTTTCTAAAAGCTTGTCTCCAAATAATTGTTGAGGTATAGATATTATTTGAGCAGTTCCATTTAATTCTCTATATTCATTTCTTGTTGGTTCTACGCAAAATGATTTGTCAAGCTTAACGTTTACGGCGTGGGATCCATTATAATAGAGGTGAGCAAGAGAAGTGTGCATACTTCTTTTGAAAAAACCATTTGTTGTTGTTAATTCGGTGTAGGTTGTTCCAGCTATTGATCCGGTTAAAAATTCATCATGTCTTAGTATTCTTCCAGAATCAGAATCCTTTAAGAATGCATTTACATGCAGTGAGTCGTAACCAATAACCTGATAATCCTCAAATCCCTCATGAGAGCCTATAAAGTCAACCAGTCTTACTTCATATTGTTTGTGAGCGGTATACTTTGTTTTGACAATGTTGTCCGTTCTAAACTTTCTAAATGTTGTAGACATAACATTACCCTAATCTAGTATTCTAACTTAATTCTGATTAAAGCTTCTCTATTATATGTTTTAAGTAATGGCTTGCTTAATTTTGCAACAGCCAATAATTCGTTATTATCGTTGTATAAACCAACAGTTGTTATATAAACTTTAGGATCCTTAAAAAAGGTTGGATGTGTAAACGTTCCTTGTGAACCCGAAGTAAATGTTGGGTTATTACTAAAATTATATTCGTTGTTTCTTAATCTAATAAAATAGTGAGAAGCATGAACTGTTTCTTTATTTCTTGCAGCAAAATATCCTGCGTCTGATAAATGGTCAAAAAAGAAAGTAGTGTTTTGATTATTTACAGTTACTGGATCTGCACAATATGCATATGATTCAGAATTTATATTTAATCCTATTTCTCCGTCTATACCTTGCGTATCTAAAATCATTACCCCATTGTCTGGATAAAATAATCCGTACTCTGTGAAAGGAGATGTTCCAGCTGGACCATTTGCAATAGTACCACTAACAATTTTATATACCTTACCGCCTTCAGTAATGCTTCCATCAGATACTGAAGAATCATCAATAAGTTTTATTTTCTTTTCATTATCTGCAGATTGTACGTTGTTTACGTCATATGCTCCTGATATATGTAATTCCCAATTTGCAGGGTCTACTTTTTCTTTAAATCTATTTCTTTGTATATTTACAGAATATATTTGCTCAACATTAGTAGATAATGATCCAGACCTGTTTGCTAAAGAAAACGTATTATCGTCTGGTGCAAGTAAAAGGTTTGCGTATTGAGAGTATATAGCTTTTGAAGGACTAAAACCAACACTTGCATATTGTGGTTGGTGAGATCCTGAACCTTTCAAGTGTCCATAAGCTATAGAAAATTGGGATTCTCTGTCTGCATTTGTAGACGAAGCTTCTCTAAATACGTCTAGATAGTATTCACCGGAACTGGCACTTTGTACAGAAGAAGTGTGAAATTCTCCCGTTGCCATAACTCCATCTTGATTAGACCACATTGCTGCAGTTATTACATCAGTATCTCCGCTTTCAACGATGTCTTCTCCACCAAACCTTTTATACAATGGTTGGAGAACTGGAGACGTTGGTCTTCTTCTAACTTGTCTTATTCTTGGAAGGTCTCTTCTACGCCCAACCCTTTCTATTTGATTTCTTCTAGGTGAACGACTAAATCTATCGCTATATTTTACCATGGTTTATCCTCTTAGTATACTGCTCGTTCTAATATATTAGAACTTAAGTTTTCTTTATTAACTGTTAAGCTTATTGTTTGTACTCCACCAGTTTCGTTACCAATAATGGTTATTGTTGCTGTTTTTGTTTCAATCGGTTGAGGTTTTGAAACAATTTGAAATCTTCTACCAACAACAGAAATAGACTTAGTACTGTCACCAGCAAAATCTGCAATGGTTGGATTAAATCTACTGTCTATTTCTCCTCCTGGAGCAATATTTAAGTAGGCTGCGTCTGTATCAGATAAAATAGCAGTATACCCATAAGTATTATTTCCGCCAGCAAAGTTAACTGTTGTAGGAGTAATAGTTGCAGACTGACCTCCAACTGTAAGAGTTATTGCAGAAGGTTGTACAGATAAAACAGGCATTCTTGCAACATTTTTAGGTAAAGTTACCAGTTTATATTTCATAGTTTGCGTTTCGTCTGGAACCGCTTCAACTAGTGGTAAAGCTTCGATAGCTTGACCGTAATAGTTTGATCCAAGAGAGTGATTAACATCCCATAAATTATAGTCTATTTCATCGTCTGCCAACGCAAACTGCGAAATATTAAAAAATTCAGAACCTTTTGCTAAAAGTTCTCTACCTTTTTTGGTTAAAATTGCATCTACTGTAATTGTTGTTTTATCTAAATATCCCATATTGTGTACTCCTTACATTTTTATTCGTATATAAATATATCTTTTCTATAAAATTAGTTCAGTTTAGCTTCCTCTATTAAACCTTCCGGTTCTAGGATTAGGTCTAGCACTTACCCTTCCAGAAGATCCACCTCTAGTTATGTTCGTTACTCTTTGTGGTCCACTTCCTTGTCCTGCGGTTTGTATTCTTCCATCTGCTCCATCATCTTTTGCCACGTATTTATATGGACTTATTTCATTAAATTCTACTACAGGCCCTCCATCAATAGTTTGAGAAGATTCCATATTAAAATCAGATCCAACAAGCTTACACCCATTATAATATACATTGTGAATTGCCGTTGCTTTATAGTCTTGAAATTGAGCAGCTTCTGATAAGGAATGAGATGGTATTGGCGTTCCAAATAATCTATCCCCTACATAGTCGCTAACCCTATTTGATAATATATGGCTTTCAGGAATTGGCCTTCCTAAAGATTGGCTATACGCTGATGCATAATAAAATAATTGTTTTTTTCTTTCAAATGAAAATCTAGATTGACTAACAAACGGTATAGTTATTTCAGTTGTAAACTTTCTATTTAATCCCCACTTATGATAAGCATCTGTTACTGCTTCTCCTTCTTGCGCAGAACTACTAATTACTATTCCTTCATATGAACTATAAGAACACGTGTAATTGTCTAAATTACCGCCACCGCCACCAGCGTGGATATTAGGGTGAGGAGGAGTATGTATTGTCATACCAATACTATCTCTTTCCCAATAAGGATTCCAAATTCTAGCACCATTTTCTCCTGTTGCCGAGACGTTTGATAAATCTACAGTTGTATATATGTATCTTGACCCTTCAAACCTATGGTCATAGTATCCTGCATAATCTACTCCGCCTTCTAATTCACCAACTGCTGTATTTATTAAGGCTTGTTCTCTTTCTTTGTTTGTTGTTGCAACAAAGTTTTTATTTATCTGTTGGTTTTTGTGGGCAGCTGTTAAGGCTTGGGTACCAGTTCTTCTTCCTTTATCAAAAGAATAGCTTGCTGCTGGAACGAGTCCTTTATAGTATGTTTGATTTCTATTTCCGTCTGGATCGTTTGCTGGGTCGGTTAAAGCGCTTTGAGATATTTCTTTATATACTCCTCCAACTTCAGTAGTGTTTCCACTAGCAGACGCTATAAATAAATTTATAGATCCATCAATTACCGTTTGTTGAAAATTATTAGTTGCGCCATCTTTAAAACTGTATCCTTCAAGGCTAGCACTAGGTCTTGCTATAATTTTAGGTCTTTCTAGTCCGTGAGGTTTAACTAATAATCCAACTTGTGCATTTGTTCTAGCAGGTAATAATTGTCTTACCGTTCTAAATAATGAATCATCAAAATATTTTAATATATATAAAAAGTCAAAAAATGACGGATTACCCGTATATTTTCTAAAATATTTTTCACGTAAATCTTTTAAAGACCCGTATGATGGTTTATATTCATCACTTGGGGCTCCAACAAAATCATCATATTCAAACGGTCCAAACTCATGAGCTATATCTAATTCTACTTCGTCTACTGGAGAGAAATAAATACCAAGTCTATTTTCGTCTACCGGGTTTTTATCTGCCGAACTAAATTCATTTTTACTTTCAACTGAAAGATTTCCTTTTAGTTCGTTATCTTCAAGTCTTATTTTTTCAGAATATGGAGAAGGTCCAATATTTCTAGGACTAAGAGTATAATATCTTTCCTCAACTTCTTCATATTGTAATAATCCAGTATTTGTAAATCCTCTAAAAGATGCTGAAGTTTGTATGTCTGCTGCATGAGTGCTGTCAGGATTAAGAAGTCTAAATCTTGTATATGAATTATCTGGGTGGCTAGATGAAACTACAGCTCCATTTACAAAGTCAACCTTATGTAAGTTAGCACCAAGACTCCATCTAGCTATCAAATCGGAAAATGAACTAGTCTCATTTGTAGAGTTTGCAATTGTTCTAGGCGCTGAAACGTGATAGTTAAAATATGACTCTGTTAAATGGTTGTGATAGACTCTCCATTCTTGAACAGACCCTGATAAAGTTTTTGCCTCAGATAAAGAATTAAATTCTGATGCTAAGTTTCCTGCCCAAATTGATGTGTGTGGATCCCCTCCCAAATATTGTTTTAGGGTACTTGCTGTTTGCGCTGTAGGATATGCATCATATAAAGTTGGGTTCGTGTAGAGCGGAGATATTTGCTCATCTCTACCCCAAGCGGAATTTAATACGAATCCAGCCTTAGTTGTTCCGTCTGTTGTGTGGCTTGCAGTAAGATTATGGCTTATTCTTCCAAACGCACTAAAGTCTCCTTGTTTTTTACAAAATAGGTCATATGTAAGGTTTTGTCCATGGTGGTCATCTATTGATACCGATTCTGTGAATGCATAATCATGTAGTACCTTATCTAATTTATCAGCATCATATCTCATAAAGGCAACGCTCCACCAATCACCATCAAATATTGGACCATAATCTGTTGATGCTGTTATTGATGTCTCTCCTTGGCTTCCACTAATTGCAAAAACCATTCTACCATAAGGACTGTCTGAAGGCGCTGAAGCATTCATTGATGTTGTGTGTTCAGCTATTATAGATAAACTACCACTATGAGTATTCCAAAGTACAGTGTTCCTTTTTAATTTTGAATTTGCAATAACTCCTTGGTGAGATAAATCTGGTATTTTAAATCTAAATTCAACTGTATCTGGGTACCTTTGTGGGCCAACATCAGCAGTTGCAACGGCCCAAGGAGCTTCAAGGTAGGCTCCTCCAAAAGCAGAACTACTTTCTATTCTTAAAGCATAATTAAACTTATCATATATTATCTTAGAATGCCTGTTTGGAAGTTTTTGAGGACCTCCATATTCATACACCTTTAATATCGTAGATGGTAAACCATAAAGATTAGTTATTGCTCTAACACTTCTTTCCGTTCCCTTTGTCTTATAAATCATTGGAAGATTGTTTAATATTCTTTTCCACAGTTCTTTTGATATATCTTCCTTTGAAAACGATTCAGTTGCTTGTGTGTTGTTTGCGTATGTAATTGATTGACTAAAGTCTGTAGTATGGTTTATATTTTCATTACCATAACTTCCAGAAACATCTGTTCCGTTTGTATATTCCCACAGGTCATTAAAGTCAAATCCTTGGTGAGGATACCACCCAAAGGACTCAAGTACTGGTTGAATAAGATCTTTAGATAATCCTTCATAGAGTGGATTACTTCTGTCGTGAATAGATAAAAGCTCTTTGGTATAAGAATATATGTAGTCAAAGTGCTGAGACATCATATCAACATACAGTTCAAAGCTGCGATTATCTTCGTCTTCTCTAATGTGGGAAGGAATAAGATTCTTAAGGCTATTTTGGTTATTTACATCAAAAATAGAAGCAGAATATATTGCTCCAGTACCGAAGTATTTATCACCAGGCGTTATGCTCCCAAACCAACGTTGAGCTTCTACAGAATTAACGCTTTCTAAATTAAACGGCTGTGTGTCTGAATTTTTAGGCCACGTTAAAGGCCAGAATTCTCCATATGATGAAGATTCATGGGTATCTTTATTGTAATATAAATGTTGTTCAAACTCATCAAACGTGCTTATTAGCTCCCTTTTCAAGTTTGTAAATTTTGTAATATTTAGTTTGTAGTGAGGAGAACCTGTTGCTGCAGTTCCTGACAATCCAATCAAGTCTGTTGAAAGAGAAGAAATTGAAGTATCATATCCTTCTATTTGTTGTAATTTGTATTTAAAGTTTTCTAACTTTTCAACCGCACTACCAAAATGAACTAGTTTAGAAAAATCTGTTCCTTCCATTTTAAAATCAAAATTTAACCTAACATCGCCTAAGCTTCCTGTTTTTTGAGATAGTCTATTTAATATTTTATCTCTAACGGTTGGTTGTGTACCAACTAACTCGTCAAAGGTTTTCCAACCGGTTGGGGTAGGGGTATCATATTGAATAGGTATGCTAAAATCAGCTGGTGCTAGGAAGTGTGGTTGGGCTGCTGGTGGAGTATACTCTACAAGTATAGGTTCAGTTATAGATTCTATTATGGCTTTAACTATCCATAACTCATCTTTTTCTTCGATATCGCCTGGTAGCGGTTCGTATAGTTTTATTACTAAAGAGTGAGGTGGTTCTGGGTATGCTTTGTAGTCAATTAGCCAATTAGTTGCTAATGCTACTTCATTTCCACCAAAGTTTAATCTTACATCGCGGAAAAAATCTACTTCTACGTCTGCTATTTCTGGGTTTTGTTCTCGTCTTCCAAAGGCTAAAAATTCATCAGATAACGATGGGTCATCTGGATCTTTTGGTCTAACCCTTATTTCCATACGACTATTTGATATTTCGTCTATAATTAAACTGTTAAAATTATTACCTACAATATTTCTAAAGAAATTATATTGTACATCAAATCTTCCAGATCTATATCCAAGATTTCTTATATCTTCATGAATACTAAGTTGAATTGTAGGAGATTGATTTTTTGTATCTTCTTGATTAACAGACCAAGTACTAATATTATATGAACTCTCTAAGGTGTTATCACCACTAATAACGTGCATTTCAACGTAGTCATCAAATAAACCAGTTCCAAAGTTGGTAAACATTGGTCTACTTTTAATAAGCTTTATATCTTTTGGGTCGTATGTATTTATTCTAGTTGCCATATATATTTTAGAGCTCCTGGTCTTTATACGTTAATTTATCTACTTCATTTGTTCCTTGGAAAGTAAATCCTGTCGAACTTTTGTGCGATTCGTATTCACTCATACTTGTAAATTTAACGTTTGGTTTTCCTGGTTCAATGAAGAAAATATTTGAAGTTGAATCTTGAAAATACTTTCCAATGGCTCTTGACCTAGAAAGGTTTTGACTTTTGCTTGCTATAGAGCTTGCCTTTGAAATTAAAGTCTTTGCTTGATTTGTTGACTTAGGCAAATCTTTTCCTTTATAAAAGTTTGGTTCTTGATTTGACTCTACCCACTGGTTTCCATTCCATTCTGCTAAGAACCATCGTCCATCTTCTGTGTCATAGTCAAAGTATGAATCAAATTGACTAAATTCTGCGTCATGATCGTCATCTCTAACAAGAGCTCCAGTTGGTAATCCATTGTCATCTAATTCCCTTAATAAACCTCCAAGAGGGTTAAGAAATATAGTTTTTGTATACGAGCTACCTTTTTCGTTTTGAACCTCACAAGTATATCTACCTCTTTGTTGTAGTTGAACATTATATAGTCTAAGAATAGGTTCGTTTCCAACTATTGCAGCTTGGGCATTTCCTATTCCGTCTGCTGTAAATCTCCAAATATAGGTTAATCCTTCGTTTTTTCTAGTACCGTCATCATCAATATAACTATATGCATCTGCATAAAAAGCAACATTATTATTAGATGGTATTTGATAACTAGGTTCTCCTAGCTCTGGTAGTGTTTGAATGGTGTATCCATCACTTCTAGTACCATCTAATAATCCATATCCTGGATAACATTGGGTATCTATCACTATAGGTGCTTTATTTGGACCATCTAATGGCTGAGGTTGAACTGCTAATTCAGTAATTTCAGTATCAACTATCCTTCTAAAGTCTGCATTGTCAAATACATATCGAGCATTTGCAATCACCATTCGTTCTCCATTTTCTTCACTATCTTCTGTGGAAATTATTATTCCAGCCGGGTTACGCACAACTTTTTCTGTTGCGACTTGATTGTTTCCGTCTTCGTCTCCTTCGTCAGAAGCTATTCTGTTTTTACCTGCAGGTCGTATTGATATTGAACCTAATGAATAATCAAAATCATCTCTATATTCAAATTGCTCTGGATTTTCTTTTGCCAGCTCAATTTTACAAGCTCGAGCAAAAGGAGTATATACCTCATCAATAGCTTCAAACCTATTAGATGAACCCTTTACAGGCCTGACAATTTTATTTGCTCCGTATTTATTTGACCTAGGTGTTATAGGGCTGGTTGGAAACCTACGCTTATTACTTCTAGCTTTTCTAGGAGAAGTTCTTCTAGATTTTCCTTTGTTTGAGTATGCCATTAGTTAATCACCTTAAATATATAATCATTATCAAAAAAAGATTGACTACTTGGAAAATCAACGTTTCCTCCAATAGTTTTAAATACAAACTTATACCTTCTTTCAGGATAAAATTGATCCATCCAGAGTTTAAAATGGTTTCCATTGCCATCAGCAGACAATTGAGTACCAGGCTCATCAAAAGGAATCACAACCTCATCAGTTACATGGTCCCTAACAGAGTAGTATGTTTGTTCGGGTAAAACCATTTGAGTTAGGGCTGCTGATACCGTGTCATATGTTTTTGCTGGAAATTTTTCTCTGACTACAAGTCTAAATGTTTCTCTAGACTTTGAGTTATATTTTGATTTTAAGTTTTTAATGTCAACGATACTTTCTGTTAGTGTGGTATCTAATACCTGTAATGCTGTTGCGTAATTGTAATCTTTTGTTACGACTTCTAGTTTTGGTTGGTATACTGTATGAGTATCGGCTGAGAAAAAACTGAGTTCTCCAAGAGGTTTTCCATTTCTTTCTTCATCAACCTCTCCTGACTCTTGTGATCCACTCCTAAGTATTATGAATCCATTTTGTTCGATTTCTTCGTTAAACCAATTATTTACTATATCGGTAACATCCAATCTTAAATCTGTTAACTCGTAATCAAACGACTGTGAAGCACTACCTGAGTTGTAATACCATGTTCCTCCTCCAGGATTATTTGAAAAAGATCCAGTACCGTCTGACCCTTCAAGCACACTACCACTAGCCCACTGGGTACCAAAGTATTTTTCTCCATCTCTATATTTCCAGCTGGATCCTTCTGTTTGGGTAACTATTATTCCACCTTCGCTTTGACGATCTATTCTTCTTCCTTTACCCATATTCCATGATTCGCTTACTGGAAAGGCTTCTATTCCGTACTTATAATCTATTGCAGCTGCTTGCAGAGTATATAAGTTGAGATAGTATTTAGGGGATGACGCATTTGGATAATTTTCGCCTAGTACTCCTGCGGCAACTGAGCTAGATAATGCTGACAAATCGAAATCTATTAGTATTCTAGAGTTAAATGTTTTAGCAGTATTGGATGATGAAACTATTTTTTGTATTTGTAGCACTTCGTCTACCCCAGTATTCATACTAGAAGTAAATTCGTATAGTGTTGTATCTCTATTTGCTTTGATTGAATATATCATTATTTTTTCTCCTAGTAGCCTACGACTTTACCTCTAATATCTTTTGATGGGTACTTGATTTCAAATATTGCTGGGTCTTGAGAAGGATAAATTACTTTGTTTTTTGTTGCAGATTGTATGTCATAAAAATTTCCAGAATATCCAGATGCCTTATCAAATTTACAATGTATTTGAAGGTCAGCAACTGTTTGTACTCCTTCAACTTTATCTAACTCTGTTGCTACATTTCCTAAAAATATTGGTTCATTAAATTGCCATTTATCTATAGCAAATATATCTTGTATTTTAAGTATACACTTAGCAAGTACTTCTTTTCCTTGATAACCAGGTAAAGGCACTATTGAAAAATCAACACCAAGGTTTATTATAAAACCGTCTTTAATATTTACTGCGTCTGTTAAAAGTCTAAATTTACTTAGGTAGTTTCTAACATTTTCTTTTGTCACTATGTTTGCAGGCGCCAATTGACCACTTGCATTATAAGCAAGCATGTAGCAATTTATAGCTAAAGGATTTGACAAAGAACCTCCTGTGTCTGGGTTTTCTTGTTCATCTTGAATTAAATATGCTTTTGCCACGTTTCCAAATCTACCTGGCATTGAATATATTCTAGCAATATAATCTTCTCTAGTTACTGCTCTATTTTGAGCAGCAAAAAACGCTAATGCATTTTGTCTTATTTCTTCTATTGTTTCAGCCGATTTTCCTCCAGCTGCTGGTCTTGGGTTGTTTACCGCTATAGATCCGTTAACAAAATTTATTGCATCTGCCGCTAATCCATCGTTGTCAAGTGAAAATGCTACCGAGCTTATATCAGTTATGGTTCCTGCTGGAACATTGGCTTCAACTCCTCCTCCAACTAAATACTTTATAGTTAAATCTGTATTTGCAGGAGCCTGTCCATATGCTCTAGTAAACATTGTATTTGATGGATCCCAGGCGTTGTCTATTTGAGAAACGTTTCCATATGGTAGTGCTAATCCAACATTGTCTGGGTTAGGAACAATTATTTCGTCTGCCTGTCCAGAGTTTCCAGCACCAAATAATATTTCAGTTGACATATCTGGCCTTATGTTGGTCACAAATCTTCTACCGGTTCTTTTTAATTTTAAAAGATAAGGAGTATCTTCATTAAATTGAGCAAGCTCTTCGTCTTGAAGGGCTGTATTTTTTACATCTACATAAGAAGTTTCTTGAGCTAAATAATCTACCTCGTAATATTTATTTCCATCTGTGTCTACAATATTTAATACCTCTATAACATTTTCTTCAGGCAAAAGTCTTTTGTCAAATTTAATTGGGCTACCAAATTCAAATGTTCTTGATTTTTCTGTTCCAGATTTTGCGTAAATACTTTTTTTCAATAAAAAACTTTCTGGGTTACCATTTGCGTCTATTTTATACACCGATATATCAGTCGCGTCAATTGAACTAGAAAAGGTAAAATCTATTGGGGCCGTCGTAAAAAATTCTTGTGCACCTTGGTTTGGAGCATTTACCCGCATTCCTTCATCTACTACTGGGGCATATCTAAAGTCAGGAACAACGTTTGCTCCTGATCCTATTGGGGGAAGTAATATAAATACATCTAGTTCTACGTTTGCTGCAACAGTTGGTTTAACCTTATAACCTAATCCTCTTGCAATCGACATTATATTACTTCTTTCTTGAGCCTCTGTTATTAAGCTTTCTCTAAGCTGGTTATCTATATAATAAGATAATACATCTCCAACATAGGCTGCCATTTCCATAAATATCATTCCAGGAGAAGATTCATTAAAGTCGTTAAACACATCTGGAAAATAAGTTTTAGAGTAGTCTATTAGTTTTGTTCTAAACTGCTGAAAATCTTTATTTAGGTATCTTAAATCTTTTTTAATTGTTTGTAGTCCCATATTAATCCGCCTTTATGTCTAGTATAATAGTTCTTTCGTCTATTGTATTATTAATTAAACCTATAGTTAAATGGACAATAATACCGTGATTTACATCTGCAAATGATGTTCCTTCTTGCGGATTTTTTGGTATTTCTGCTGAAGGATTCTTAATTACAATATATGGCAACCAAAATGCTATTGCGTCGGTTATTTCAGTTAAAACTGCCTCTCTAAGGTTTGGGTAGTTTGGCTCAAATAGAAATCTTCGTATATTTGTTCCAAAGTTTGGATGCATTACCCTTTCGCCTTTAACGGTTAATATTAAATTTTTAACATTTGATACTGCTTGGTCTATAGACAAATAGTTTTTATTAAATAACCTCCCATTATCTCCCTTTAAAGGTAAAGATAATCCCAGCGATATGTCCTGTTCAAAATCTAAAGGCTCTATTTTAAACTCTTCTCTTCCTGGTCCAGGGTTTGAAGATCGCTTTACAATTTTACCTCTTGAAGGATCAATTTGAACATTATTTTCGTTATCTACTATTGGTTCCATTATACGTTATTATTTTTTCTTTTTATCGATTGCTTTCATTAAACCGCTATAATCTCTAGTTAATACTCCTGCTAGTTCGTCGTCTATTTGTACGTGTTTTCTGTCATCTGGTAACATTTGTTTGGCTGATGGTTTTCCTCCAAACATCTGTTCAGGTGATTCCATTCCCATCATTGAAGCTAGGCCGGCCCTACCATCACTTGTATTTAATGTTTTTCCTCCCATAGTTTTCCATTGATCTTTAGGAGTAGCTGCAGTTTCATTTAATACTTCATTTAAAATAGGATCTTTTGCAAAACTTTGTTTTTCTGTATTAAACAATCCATCTGCATGTTCCATCATTTGATTAAATTCTGTCTTTTTAGAGGGTTGTTTTTTGTTTAGTTCTTCTTTTATTGCTAAACGTACTTCTTTTCTGACAACTTTTTTTATAACCTCTAGTAAATTTGATTTTTTCATAATTTTTCCTCTTTTGTAATACACTATTTATCAATATATAAATATCAATAAATAGCAAATATTAACTATAACCATGGCAATGTTACACCGGATGTAGTATTTACAGCTTTTCCTGTAGCAAACCACTGAAGAGCTACTAAAGACATGATATTTCCGGCACTTCCTAATTGGGTTATTTTAACAATAGTTGCTCCTTGTTGTTCCCATATTGGGCATGGAGATAGTGGTGGAATCGCTGCAAATGCTGGTAGCATTCCTAGTCCTAACGATGCAGCAAATGCTGCTGCTCCTTGTTTCATAAGTGTTTTTCCTGGGTCTTCTGGCTGATTATATGCATTTATAAATATTCCAAATGCTGCTTGTCTAGCTATTTCTGCAGAAACAGATGGTGGAGCTGGTTTTCCAAACCCATTGTAAAATGCGTCTGCCCATCCATTTGCAAAAGCAAGAGCATTAGTTGGAGGATTTGCTTCCAATTTATCTACTGCGGCTGCGAATAATGCTGGGTTAAACGGCATAGTTATAGTGTTTTATTTTGCGGACTTAAAAATTCTTTTAATCTACTTTTTATTGATGAATATTGAGATGCGTTTATGGGCGGCCCGCTGACGCCAACCGGAGTGGGATGTGTTTCTGCCGCTAGTGCGTCACATAACTCTTCAAGCAGTCCTAGTAGAGTATCTCCTAATACTACTGGCTCAACAGCATCTAATCCAAGGTATATTTCCGGACTATTTATTATTGTTTCACCTCCACTATCAACATTAAAAGTTCCGTTGGTAGATATTCCAACAGTTTCGTTACCTATAATTAAAATAGCGTCTTCTTTTGCGTTAAATAGTAATCTATCTGAATTTATAATTACCTGTTTTCCTGCATATTTATTTGGGCTATCTGGTTTGTAAGCCATAATTTTCTCCTATACTAAAAAGTCCCATGTTGGGTGGCTTCTAGGTACTCTAGAAAACATACCTGTTCCTGGCGCATATTCCCAGTGCCAACGCTCTTTTGCAACCGTTCTAATAAATCCATACTCATGCATATTTGCAACAAGCCATCTCCAAGTTTTAGATGTTTCTTTATAACCTTTAAAGTCTGGATCTCTTTTTGGATGTCCCCATCTTTTACCCATACCTGTATTTATATCAAATGCTTTACCATTTTGGTGGTTGGAATGTCCTGGTCCA
>Ga0181407_1000017_pt1 | contig 47245 bp, 50 predicted proteins | sample 30SPOviralmetaG_FD_130136 | JGI IMG/M metagenome (GOLD analysis project Ga0181407, IMG submission 130136) | Marine viral communities from the oligotrophic San Pedro Time Series (SPOT) site, San Pedro Channel, CA, USA - 30 SPOT_SRF_2012-01-26 | ecosystem: Environmental > Aquatic > Marine > Strait...
AAGAAGTTAAAAGGTGATTTGGGTTTATTTGGTCAATTTGGTAGGGTGTTGAGTGACGGTTATAATGAGTTTAGAAGTTCTTTTGATGAAAAAGTAAATGCATTTTTTCCTGCTCCTCTTGCAGGTATCATTACAGGATTTGTAGATTCTATACAAGCAATAGGTGGACAATTGTTAGACTTTGCAAAACCTTTAATACAGTCAACAAAATTCTTATTTAAGGGGTTAGCAAAATTAGATAATCTACTTGGTGGTCATATTCAAAAAACATTGAAGGCATTTGGTAAAGGTATAGGAAAAATTGTGAAAGGACTTAAAAAGTTTGCACTTGGATTGTTAATACCTGTATTACCCTTTATATTGATTGCTACTGCTATAGGTTTAGTTATCGCTGCTCTAATCTTATTCAACAAAGAAGTTAGAAATATGGTTGATTATATAACAGGTTTCTTTAAAAAAACTGATAAAGAAAAACAAGAGGAAAAAGAAACACTTGTAACAGATGATAAAGATGGTGCAGATCCAGGTACTAATAGTAAGACGAGGGCACGAGCAAAATCACAATTAATTTCTGAAATTAAAAAAAGCGATAAAGAAGGTAAATACAAAGGTAAAAATCTAAGTGTGATGAGTTTAAGTCAGTTGCAAGATATCGCTAGAGAAGTAGGTGGAGATGAAAAAATTATTAATCGTGCTGATATTGATAAAAAAGTAACAAGGTCACAAAACCAAGAAGATAACTTTCTTGAATCATCAAAAGTAACATTTTCTAAAGAAGAGATGAAAGAATTAGGTATTAATCAAAGTCAAAGGTCCATGCGAAGTATACTTATGGATCCAGATTTAGCAGAAAAATTAAAAGACAACCCACAATTCAAAGCATTTATGGAACAGAAGAAGGAGTTTGATACACAACAAGATAAACTAATGAAGGGTGAGGATATATCAACTAAAGATTTATTGAATAGAAGTAAAGCAAAAAAACGAGCAGCAGAGTCTTTAAAAACAATTGAAGAGAGAGGTGATGATAACAAAGTTTTAAAAGATGATGCATTATCTAAAGGTGTCTTTTTAGATAGTGTGCCTACTATCTTCAAACAAGACAATACCAGCGTAAATGAATCACATAATTTAAATGCTTCTTCAGCAGGACCAATAACAGAGGACACAAAAGACTACTACAGCAAAAAGGCAGCAGGATTAATGTTTTAATACATACCTAAGTCTTTTTCAGTTATTATTTTAAATGTGAAATTATTATTACTACAGTATCGCTTTGCAGAATTCCATTTAGCAATATTCTTTGCGTACTCCATACTCTCTCTGATATAGTTTTTAGTTTTCTTTTTAGGTAGTTTAGGTTTTTTACATTGACGAGAAGGTTTAATCTCTATTATAAACTTCTCACCTTTATTTGTTTTTACAATGAAATCAGGAAAGTATCTATGTATGCGATTATCGAGAGGTGACTTATAAGGTATAGGTAATTCTTCACTTGCCCATTGAGATATGCTATCATTCTTATCACAGTAAATCATAAACTTACGCTCAAGATTAGAACGATATACTATTTGTTGCGTATTGCCTACATACTTCTTTGGATTTGTAGGGCGATATAATCCTTTATAACTTTTCATCTTACCTTATAAATATAGATAAACTATTAGGAGTATTTATGGGACCAATACCAGGCGTCGGATCAAAAGCAAGAGGTTTAATTGCTAAAAATCAATCAAGATTGAAATCTCAGATGTTAGGAGAAGTAGGTAAACTGAAAGGTCTTGCAGGTAGTTTAGGGGGAGGTTTAAATAAAGCAAAAAATCTTCTAAACGGTGGGTTCTCTATGGGTGGTAATGTTAAAGAAGTGGCAGCGAAGTTAGCAAACAAATCACCCTTTGATGTTGACCTAGTATCTCCTACTGCTCATTTAGGTAAAGAAAATAGTAAATTTAATTACGGCACACTAGTTTATCCTCAAGAAACACAAAATTTAGGAGATGGTCATTACATCATATTTGATATTGTGCCTTTAGATGCTGCTATATTGGCAGATGTAGCAGGTGACGATATGCAAGGTAATAAAGTTGCTGGTAATTTAGGTTCAGGAAAAGCAACTTCATTATCATTTGTTGGTGAAGGTAGAAGAAAAGGTCGTACAAAAGATGGTAGAAGAGTTCAAGTAGGTAAAGATGGCAAACCACCTTCACCTAGAGTGTTACGAAAACAATCAAGTGGTATGACAACAAAACATCATAATACTATAACAGACTCAATAGTATTGTATACACCAGCAGCAGGTAACACATTTGATTATAGCGTTACTTATGAAGATATGAATATGGGTATGTTGAGTAATATAAAAGCATTTATTGATAGTATAAAAGATAAAAATACAAGTATAATGGACACTGCTTCAGAAGGATTAGGAACATTAGGCAGAAGTCTTATTGAGGGTGCGATTACAACTGTACTACCAGGGTTTAGTGGTTTGATGACAAAGACATTAGGTAGTGCTATAAATCCTAATCAAGAGATGATATTTAAAAGTGTGCCTTTTAGAAACTTTTCTTTCTCATTTGATATGACACCAAAAAATAAACAAGAGAATGATGACTGCCATAAAATAATTAATCTATTTAAATTTCATATGCACCCAGAAAATACTGCAATAGGTAGACTTGCTGTACCATCAGAGTTTCAAATAACATATATGTATAGAGATAAAGAAAACTCTTACATTCCTAAAATTAGTAGATGTGTATGTACGACCATGAAGGTAGATTATTCACCAGAGAGTAAATTTCATACATTTAAAGGTGACGATAAAGGGGCAGCACCTATTATGATGAAAATGGATTTAGGTTTTACAGAACTAGAAATTATGACAAAAGAAACAATCGCATTAGGACATTAATATGAGTTATTTTAGTAAATTCGAAAAAGGTGTTTATGATATAAAAGGTGACAATAACTTTAGACTTGTCACAGATTTGATGACACGAGTTAAGGTAAGGTCAGGAGTTATTAACGAGATATCACTTTACGACAAATATGATGTGCCATCAGGAGATACACCTGAAGATGTTGCACATTATCATTTTGGTGATGCAAAGTTACACTTTGTTATATTACTTACAAATAATATAATAGATAGATATCACGATTGGCCAATGGATGAAATATCTTTTGAAAGATATATGAAAGACAAATACACAAACCCACAAGGCATACATCATTATGAAAAGACAGTATCAAGTGGTAAAACTACACAACGAGGTTCAGTAGATTTTTCACATGTACTTGAGGTAAATAGTACAGTTGTAGGTGCCACATCAGTATCTAATATAGAATACGAATTGAGAGAACAAGATAAAAAAAGACAGATAAACTTATTAGATAAAGAGTTTCTACCTGTATTTTTAAATGAGTTTTCAAGTCTTGTAGGTGTTTAATGTATAATGATTTCAAGTCTACAGCGTATCAAAAGGCAGGCGACTACAATTTATCATCATTCATCAATTTAATACCATACACATATGATGTAGATGGTGCTGATTTACAAAGAATTAATATTCATGGTTTAGTACAAGAGATTAGTATTTTTGAGAGTATAGATAAAAATGTCATAACAGGTAATGTGGTAATAGTTGATGCATCAAATGTATTTGGCGAGATACCTATTACAGGACTTGAAAGATTAGAGTTCACAATTGCAACACCAGGTGTTAGTAAATTCTATGATTTTACAGTTGAGTCAGGTGAACCCGTATTTGTACATAAAATAGAGAAACAAGAAGAACTATCAGCAAACACAAAAGGATTCATTTTACATTTTTGTTCAATGGAAAGAGTGAGAAATCAGTCTAGATTATTCAGTAGAGCATATCATAACAACCATGAGTTAATAGTGCAAGATATTTTACGCACACAATTACAATCTAAGAAGACATTTATATTTGAACCATCTAAAAGTATGCATAAACATGTATTTCCTGCTGTCAACCCACTTAGTGCAATCAATTACCTAGCAAACGATACGCAAAGTAAGGCACACAATGGCGCAGGTTATAAATTTTATGAAACATCATCAGGTTTTCACTTTCAATCAATAGAAAGTATGACAAACTTATCATCAGGTGCACCTAGACCAAATATTGCAGAGTATACAATTAAAAGAAAAGGAGTGAGGGGTGGTGGTGATAGAAATATAGAGTCAGATTTACAGTCGATAGAAAAACTAGAGGTAACAAAAAGAACTGATACCCTATTGAATTTTGATACAGGTGTGTACGCAAGTGAAATGGTAACACATAATCAGTTTACAAAACAATTCACAACACAGAACTTTAACTACTTGGGTAATAGATTATCAGTATCGCAGATGGAAACAGATAAGAGTGGTGAAGTATTATTAGGTCAAGGTATAATACCTAATGCTTTTATAGAGGGAAACAAAACACCTGCAGATATGGTAGGAAGAAGATATTTTAAATCAACAACGACAAAATTACATAATAACGCATCATTACCACCTAAAGAGAAGATAGACCAGAAGAGAGTATCAAAGAATGTCGCATTAATGAATACAGAAGTTAAAATTAGTGTGCCTGGGTTCTTTGGCGTAGGGGCAGGAGATGTCGTAGGGGTAGAAATACCTGCATATCAGAATACAAGTCTAGGTACTACAGATAGTATATCAGGGAAGTATCTAGTGTGCGAATGTAGGCAGTTAATACGGAAAGACTTAACATCACATACAACACATCTAACACTTCGTAAGGACGCATTTAAACGAGTCCTAGCAGATGAAAACTTCGATACATTCACACAACAGAGGGCAGAGAAGAATAATGTGGACTATAGTATCGCAGTAATAGACGAGAGTCAATAAGATATTCAGAGAAACGCCGAAAAAATTTCCATAGACCCTTGACAAACGACAACATTTGATGTATATTAGCATATAACAATTGAGGTAACAAATGGCAAAGAAAATAAAAAAGAAAAAGGTACATAAGATAATCAGAGGGCATCTATTGAACTTTTGGGCATGCAGTCTAATTATCATATTGGCAACAGTAGGTCTAGGATATGGTATTGCACATGCAGATGAACTGAAAAGTCGTATCACAGCAGAACCAGAGTGGTTACAACCCAATGAAAAAGACGATGGTAAGTACGCTATGATGATTAACAAGGGCATATTGTGTGATATGAAAGGGATTGTATTTGGGAGATATCACAGTAAAGGATATGTATCAGCATTTAGAGGGGTAAACGAGTCAGGTCTAGACACTTACATCTTGCTTCGCAATAAATTTAGAGATGGTCGCTATCTGATGAATGAAATGGTGATATTAGAGATAGATGAACCTAATAATGTTGCGTGTGTTATATCTGAAAACAATCGTGCTGAATACAACCAAGACCATATCTACCTAGAGATATATCCTGCAGGAGAACGCATATGATATGGAACAATGGGTATGAACAACCCAAACACTTTACAAACAATGAGATAGACCAACTAGAAGTAGTGTTAAGAGAATATGTAATAAGTCTTTATTCAGACATTGTCAAAGAGAATACAGAAACACAAGATAAGATAATACAAGGGTGGATACACTTCTATGCATTAGAAAAGTTTACATTAGATGAATCATTGAATATTATAGATGATTACACACGACCAGACCCACAAACAGAAGACTTAGATAATACAGAGATGTCAGAAGAGTCAGAAGACTTTGAATTACGCTCTCCGATGGGTCATTAGATGAAGTTTATAGGGTATCTATTGTGTGCAGGGATGTTATTCTCTCTTTTTATGATATTGTATTTGAGTTACTCGTGAACAAAGAAGAAGAACGCTTACGCAGAGTGCAATCAGAGGGTCGTTTCTTTGAGAAAGCAAAGAGGATCCCTTATCTTTGGGTAAATCATCTATTCCCTCTTGCATTAGTAATTGCATTGATATTTGTACTGGTAGTATGAGTGCGTAGGTTTAGAATAAATAGAGGTAAATAGCGTAAGGTAAGTGGTTTAAATGCAGACATATATCGAGAGAAAATTACAATGAGCGAATCATTTGCAGGCATCTCAGAGTTCGTTTGGTTCATAGGTGTCGTAGAGGATAGAATGGACCCAGAGTACGCTGGCAGACTGAGAGTACGCTGTCTGGCGCATCATACATCTGATAAGAATGCCATTGCAACATCTGATTTAATGTGGGCATCTGTAGTCTATACTGATGGAGGTATATCTGGTCTGGGTAATAGTCCTGCTTTGTATGTGGAAGGTACTCATGTTATGGGTTACTTTCGTGATGGATTAGAAAGACAAGAACCTGTTGTGTTAGGTACCCTACCTGGGGCACCTGTTGAGTATTCGCAGTCAGGTGGGTTCTATGACCCCAATGGCACTTACCCCAAATACATTAATGAACCAGATGTCAATAGACTTGCAGTTAATAAAAAGAATATAGGCAATGTGGAAGAGAACCCACATCTATCTCTAGTCCTTCGTAGACTTGCTCGTACTACAAATATAGCAACAAGTGAATATACTCTTGATACAGTCGCTGCTGACCTGTCTGAGATGGGTTCGTCACTAGAAACTACATGGGACCAACCAAGCATACCTTACAACGCATCCTACCCCTATAATCATGTATACGAATCAGAGAGTGGACATATTAGAGAATATGACGATACCAGTGGGTATGAACGAATACACGAAAGACACAGAACAGGCACTTCGTATGAGATAGACGAATCAGGTAATAAAACAGAACTTATCGTAGCGAATCATTATAACATAATTAAGGGCAGTAGTCAAGCATTAATTGAGGGACTCAAGGACTTATCTATTGACGGGCATTACAAGTTATACATCAATAAGAGTGGTAGTCCAAACAATCACTATGATATACAGATAGGTGCAGGTGCCAATATAAACATTCAAGTAGATGCAGGTAATGTCAATATCACTACAGGTGGCGATGGTAAGGTAAATGTAAATGCTGGGGGAGATTACAATGTTAAAGTCGGAGGTAACTACAACATGACAGTTGCAGGGTCAAGAACTGTAAGTGTATCTGGTTCGACTACAGACAATACCTCAGGTCCTGTGGTTCACACAGGAAGTAGAATAGACCTTAACTAGTGAGATGCTATATATGAGAATCGCTTATGAAAAAGTCAGCAGAACTTTAATCTATAAATGCAATAACATCTTTCTCTGGCATAAGAGCATATTAAAAGAGTCCATACTCTTAGTCTTTCTAATACTATTTGGCATACTCACAGGCATACAATATACTATTCGCCTCATACTTGACAAAGTTGATAAATAGTAGTATCTTTAATACAGAATTTTTTTTGGAGTATTTTTTATGATTAAAAAGTCGGATGATAATTATGAGCATCCCTTCGAGGATTGGGACGGATGTCAGAAATAGTTAATGTTACAGAGAGTGCTAAACAGTATCTCTCTACAGTAGGTAAACCAAATGTCTACTTATCAATCAATGCTGGGGGTTGTAGCGGGTTTTCATATGTCTGGGAGACTACAGATAAACAAGCACATGTAGAAAATCTGCATATTGACCCAATCGCTGAAATGTATGTCATAGGATGTACCATTGATTATGTCACAGAATTAGGGGGTTCATTCTTAAAGGTAAGTAACCCTAACGCAACAGCATCTTGTGGGTGTGGGGAGTCCTTTGCAGTATGATAATAGAGTTTTTGTTTTTAGCATTTATATGTGTGATACTAGGTTGTATTGTATTTCTTGCTCGTAATATGCCGTTCTAGGAAAATCGTCTTTACGGTTTCGGAGGGATTATGGATCCTATATCAATATACGCATTTGCCTTTGTGGTTATATTTAACGAAAAGGCAAAAATAGAAATACCCTACGATAGTATGCAATCTTGTTATATTGCTGAAGTGATGGTAGATAAAGACCCAAGTCGATTGTATTATACTAAACGAGGTATCGATAGCATCACCTACGGGTGTGAACGCATATTAAAGAGATATGTAGAAGAGTGTGAACGATTACCTATGGACTTTGTTAATAAGAAAGCATGTATCCCGTATTGGGAATATTATAGTGAGAACGCAAGATGAGAACAGATAAAGAAGTTATAGCAGAAATAGAAAACTTGATAGTAATGCAAATACAACCATCTGTAGCAATGCATGGTGGTAAAGTATCATTACATTCATTTAAAGAAGGTGTCGCAACTATGTTTATGAGTGGCGCATGTTCTGGTTGTGCCTCATCGGCATACACATTACAACAAGGTATAGAGGGTATGTTAAAGTATTATCTACCTGAAGTCAAATCTGTAGAGGGCGTAGATGATGAAAATTCTGATGTTGCGCCTTATCATACAGAATGAAACTAATCAAATCCATATGGCAAGAAATATTACTGAATAAGTATGACCTTATAGTAATTGCTCTTATTATATGGTGGATTGTATAAATACTATTATAATCGTTGAACCCATTCGGGTCGGAAGTAGGTGACGAAGCAACGCACTTTTTTAACAGTAATGTTAGGAGGGTGTTATGAGTTCACAAACATTACACATATATTTAAAAATTATAGAAGAAGAAAAGAAAAGAAGGTTTTTAATGAGATACCTTCAAACTCTATCACGATTAAAATTTAAATGATAATGCTGTACCCATCATGTAAGATTGTTTAGAGAAGTTCTTATCTTTACCATTTAGAAGTATTTCTACATATGGTGAAAAGATTACTTTGTCTTCTAATCTTATATCGGTACCTATATTTGTTTTAATATCATCTATCTTTAGGTCATCAGACTCACCTTGTTTGTTTATATTCCAACGAGGTTGTGCTTCTGCCCAAAGATTTAATTTGTCAGATAGTGTATAGTTCACTTTCGTAATAGTACGGTATCTCCAGTAATCATCTGTGCCTGCCGTTTCATAATTACGATATTCAATTCTATGACCTAGACTTATCGACAATGGTCCTTTACCCTCATTATTTGATAAAGGGGTAAGTGTCATTATATTGTGGGTAAGTTTAGGTCGATACTCTCGAACTGAACCTGTATCTTCAGCAACTCTTAATGCCACTTGTATAGTCTTTTTATTATATTGAAATTCTGCATGATTAGCATCATCTCTATAATGTTGTCTTAATTGTATACCCCAATCCTTATACTCGATATTAAAATTATGTTCTGATTTCTGCCAGTCATTAGGACCTGCAATACTTAACGCAGGGTATAATAAGATTGACAATAAACCAAATAGTTTTAAATACTTCATTTAGTCTTCTCCGTTTCTTGTTTAAAATTTAGATAAAAATCTTCCAATGTGGTGTACCCAAGGTAGTAGGGTTGCCGCCATAAATAAGTTTACTCCCGTATGTGCCATTGCAATTCTCAATGTATCACCTTTTGGCATACCATCTGATACTAGAAAACCTGCCAACCATATTGTACCTGTTGTCCCAATGTTTGCACCCAACACACAAGCGATTGCTGCTGGTAAGGGTACTGCACCAGAAGCAACTAATGCTATAATAGCAGTTGTTGATAAACTAGACGACTGCCATAATAATGTCATTGCGATACCACCAAAGAACATATAAATGTAATTACCTGTGAACCAGGATAAATGTTCCATGTTTCCCATTGATTTCATTCCACCAGAAAACATCTTCAAACCTATATAAAATATAACTAACCCGATAAGGGCAGTTATCACTGGATTACCTAACTCCATTCGCATCACCTTTTTCCTTAATTTTTTTATTTTTTTCATTACAACTCCATACTAAAATTGAGAGTTTTTTTATAGTTGATACTCTCAAAAACAACTTTGTAACCATGTTTATTTAGTTACCTGCAACACCGAAAGATTATCGGTTTACTAGGTCTTATGGACTGCCTAGTGTAATATTTATATCATCTAGAGCAATCCTAGTTTCTCTAACTTTCTTTTTCTTTTCAACATATTTGCTCTACCTTCTTTTCGTTTTCTTGCTCTTTTCGCTGAGGGTTTTTCAAAATAAGATTTCTGTCTAACTGCTTTTAAAATACCTTCCTTCTGAACTTTCTTACGAAGTACCTTTATTGCTTGTTCGACATTATCTCTTCTTACATAAACTTTCAATTAAAACCACCCCCTTAACATAATAAAGTTAGTATAGTAAAACGGAGGAGGGACACTACCCCCTCCTCCAAGGACTACACTATGAATGATAGAATTTTTAAATAACTTCTTCGTCATTTGCCTCACTATCATTGGCATCATTTGTTGACTCTTGTAAATCTGAAGCAGACTTCTCTTCCATAATTTGGTCAGAAGTTGCACCAGAATCCACTTTCGTGTAAAGGTCAACAAACGAATTCTTAGTTTCGTCATCAAATCTATTTGTACACAACTCAATAGATTTTAATCTATCATTGAAGATTGTGAACGCCTGAACAATGTGAACTAATCTTCTGGTGGATATTATCTCATCAACACCACCATCGAAGTATGTTTTTCTAATCACATCTGCCCAAGTCACAAGTTTTTTACAAAACTCATTATCTGATTTACCAGACGAAGATAAAACATTCTGAAGAATTTTTTCTTCTACAGAAGGTTTAGGGTAAGATTGTTCAAAAGTAATTGGGAATCTTTCAAGGAATGCCTCGTTAAGAACATTAGTACCGATGAACTTACCATCATCAGAACCTTGACCTTTAGTGTTGGCAGTAGCAAACACTTGAAACCCAGGTTGAGGTGATACAAACTTGTTAATCTTTTTAACAAAGACACCATTACCTTCAAGAATAGGTTGTAGGCACATAATCTTGTTAGATGCAAGGTCAATTTCATCAAGAAGTAATACGGCACCTCTTTGCATTGCCTCGATAACAGGACCGTTTTGCCAAACAGTATCACCATCTTTTAATCTATAACCACCGAGTAAATCGTCCTCGTCAGTTTCGATTGTTATGTTAACTCTAACTAATTCTCTTTTAGTTTCGGCACACGCCTGAGTGATACCCATAGTCTTACCATTACCAGAGAGACCAGTAATAAAGACTGGATAAAACTTTTCAGAACTAACAATCGATTTTAAATCTTTATAGTTACCGAATGATACGAAGGTCGCATCTTTTTTAGGAACTATATTACCAACTAAAGAAGACACAACATATGCCGCCTCAGTTTTAATTTCTTCTTGAACATTTTCTGCAACAGTTTTAACAACTGGTACATCATCAACTTTATCTGATAATATATCAGTATTAATTGACTCATCTAAACTCGGAAGTTTAAATTGAGATTTGCCAACTTTATAGTTAGCATTTTTTGTAATCCATTGCGGTGCAGATTTCAAACCGAACTTCTGATTAATCTGCTTTAATTGAGCAGTAGTCAGAACATCAGTATTGAAAGTGTCTTTTGCAATCTGAATGAATTCTTTTTGTTTAGTGTTTAATGACATAGTGTATCCTTTCAATTATTATCATTACGAATCAGTATACTATTATAATAACATAATGGGTGAAAAAGTCAAGCATTTAAGCAACTTTCTCAATAAATTTATTTAACAGTATTCTAGAATTAAGTTTGTTTTTCATACCCCCAGCAAACAATCTTTTTATTTGAGAAGTTTTCATATCGGAACTAATCTCATCTATTTTAGATTGTTGAATAGATAATTTTTTCTTATTAAGTAAATAGATATCATCATAACCGTGTGTCACTTGAGCAGTCATAAAACCTTTTACTCTTAAATCTTTTGTTATCTCACTTCTCTCCTCAAAGGAAGAACTACTATCTAAATAATCGTGAACTGAATAATCTTTTGGAGTTTTAACAATGTGAAACCCAACAACTTTTATATCATATTTCTTTTTCAATAATGTTACCATTAAATTAGTATAATCTCTAGAACTAAATCTTTTTGAATATCCATATGGATCAGTTTTTTTACTCTGTGAAACAGCATACTTTTTATTCTTATCTTTAATGACAGGAACAATTTGTGTTTTGTGTGATAGTGCACCCATCATTGGTCTATCGACAACTTTACCCCAACTTCTATTAGAATGACCATCGGTAAGAGTAATCATTGTCATTTTTTGTATGGCATATTTTGACTTATATAAAGGTATTAATTTATTTAATATAACAAGTGACTCATTTAAAGGTGTTGAACCTAGATAGTATTGTTTTTTCATACCAACATTCCAACCTTGTGTTTCTGTATAATCACCGTATCTACCATGTCTATAATAATCAGCATAATATTTTGCACAATGGTAAAGATATAAAAGACTCTCATCTAATTCAGTTTTTTTAAGTTTATGAGAAGCAAAATTAATTAGTTTACAACTTTGTATATCAATGTCACCAGATTTAAGTTTGAATTGATTTGGTAGGTCATCACTTTGATAGTAATTAGAACCCATATCAGTAAAAGCATAAACTTCAAAAGGTATATTAATTTTTTTTGCAAAGTAAACTAATTGAATTAATTGGTCAACAGTTTCTTTTAAACAATCATGCATTGACCCAGACCAATCTAATAAGAATAAGAAACCGTGATTTTTACCATCAGGTGTTATAGTTACTCTTTTGAAAAGGTCGTCAGAAAATTTATAGTTTTTCAATTTCAATGGATCAAGAGTACCAGTTTTATCGGTACTTGACTTTTTATAAGCATCAGCAGATTTTTTCATTTCAAATTCTTTTACTAGATAGTTGATAATTTTAGCACTATCGTTTTTGAATTTTTTGAAATCTGATTTTAAATAGTCATAATATTTTCTATGTTGGTCTTGTTCATAATTTTCACCCTCTATCTTATATAAAGATGTTCTGAAAGTTTCTTTAAAATCTTTTCTAAATGTTTCATTTGATATAATAACATTCGATAAAGCAACATCAGGTAATGTAAAATATTTAAATAACTTATCACCGTTATAAGTTAATTTTTCTTTATTATTATTTTCGTTCTGAAGAGTTTCAGGCATTAGATTACTATCAGGAACATTATCCATAGGTTTAGCATTTTGACTATCAGCACCTTCACTAGAATTATCATTTGTTTGTGATGACCCGTCATTCATTTCTGATTTTTCATTAGACTCTTCAGTATCATCATTATCAGAATCTTGGTTCTCATTCTGACCTTCTGCGATAGTATCATTATCTTTATCATCATCTACGGCACCATTATTAGAAGAAGAATCTGTTTCATTAGACTCTTCAGTATCATCATAATCGTGACTGTCGGTTGAATTTGATTCTTGTTTTGACTCTTCAACTTGTAATAACTTTTTTGCAAGTATTTTTACATCATCAAAACTTTTAAGATTATCAATCTCATCTAGTACCCAACCTTCTACAGTAAAATCAATATTTTCTGTTTTAGATGATTTATAATAAAGATTAATTCTATCAATAAGATTTAAGGTATTAAGGTCTCTACTATTAACACCAAAGAAGTCTATTTTAATTAACTCTTTATAACCATCAATATAATTTTTAGTAACACCAGGATACTTTTTTTGTATCATTCTATCAATTCTGCAATCTTCTAAAACATTACAATATGCCCTATATTCTTCAGACTCATTAGAAATTGATATCCAATCTTCAGTACCAGTCCATAGTGCGTGAGCACATTCGTGGGCAATCAACATATCAATAACATTTTTATTTTCATGTTTAAAAACAGGTAATGTAAGAACTCTATTCTTAACATCAAAACTAGCAGTTCTAACATTATTTTCTTCTACTGTTATATTCTCAGTAGCAAGTAACTTTGCGAGGGTTGATTTAGTGTCTATTTTGTTTAGTATTGTCATAGTGTTTTTCTCTTTCGAATCAGTATACTATTATAATAACAGATTGGGTGAATAATGCAAGCATATAATGGACTATGCAGAAACCCTATAGTCCTCTCTCACATCCACACTCTTATCAGACATAATCTCATTAACATAGACCGAATCGTTATTCATCTTTTTTAAGAAAGAATCTATAGAATATTTGTTCAAATTTTCTTTGATACTTGATATTGCAATAACTTCTAAATTATCATTATTATTTTCAAGTGCATATTTCTCTAATACTTTTATAGCATTATCAACAGATTCTTTTTCTGATTTTCCGATTGCTGATATTCTCAACTCCGCATATGCCTTTCTAGTAGTATCATAAAAATACATCATTGAGGTATATATTTTATTATCATAACTAAAATAATTCTTATATACATTATCATCTATAGAATTAATAATTTTTTTAATATCTTTAATATTATATAAATCTAGATTATATTTATTTTTAGTGATTAGTTCATTTATTATTTTATCAGTTCTTGTTTTCATAGTTTATCCTTTATTAATTTAAAACGAATCGTTACTATGCTAGCATACACTATTGTGTGAAATATACAAGCAAATAATGGATAAAATGGAGTTGACATATATACTTGTCAAATTAATATATCTGTCAAATCCTTGACAATGTATAAATAATTAGATAAAAGTCAAGAATATAAGGGAAAATTAAATGAAGTACATACTTATTCTTTTGTTATGTGGTGTGTCCTTTTACTACGGTTGTACACAAAGAGTTCATGGGGCAGATACAAATACTACAGTATCAGGTACAGTTGTTACAGATAAATCTGTTCCTACTGCGTCAGCGCCGTCAGTTGTAGTAAATAATTCAGATGTATGTAAATCAGCATATAGTGCTGGGGTGCAATCGTCTTTTATAGGGTTATCGTCAGGAATTACAGTTGCTGATGAGAATTGTGAAAGAATCAAATTATCAAGGTCATTATATGGTATGGGTATGAAGGTAGCGGCGATATCAATGCTATGCCAAGATGCTAGAGTTTTTGATGCAATGATGAGTGCAGGAACGCCTTGCCCATATGAGGGTAAAATAGGAGATGATGCAAAGAAGGCATGGGCAAAAAATACAGATAAGATACCTGAAAAAAGTGTTCATTATGCAATTAAAAAAAAAGTAGTAGTAACAAAGAAAAAAGTCGAGAAGAAAATCGAGAAGAAAGTAGTAGAACAAAATCAGAACAGAACAAACAATACAAACAAAGTAACAATTATAGAGGGTCCCAAGAAAGTACCTACAAACGGGAGAGGGATATAGTAAATGAAAACGCTGTTATCACTATCGTTGGTATTCTCTCTCTTTTACTTTTGGGTATCCCTATGTAATTCTCAAGAGAATATAACTACAGAAGATTATATAGAGGATATGGACTCGTTTGATAGAGATTCTGGTACTATCATACAAAGTGGTAAATATAAGACAGGTCATAAGACTAATCCTGGTACATATGATATAGATATAGATTTACAATCACAAATGTCGATATCTGAGATAAATGCAGGTTTTGATTTAGATTATGGTGTTACAGTAAATTCACACGGTAGTAATGCTGTATTAGCAACCTGTGCTACTATAACACAAAATCGAGATTGTAGAGATATATTTAAATTAACATTATCTTTATTTGATACAAATGAATTAGTTCAACAATTTGAACACGAAGTTGAATTAGATTTTTCTGGTAATAGAGATTACACTTATAATCAAACTATAGAACCTAATTTGTATCAATCTTTAACAGGTAACTTTCAATTGTATGGTGTTGATGCAGGTTATCCCTCAGGTTGGTTTGGTCCACAATTTTCTGACCCATTCTTAACATCTACCTGGGAAGTTACAAATCTCATAAATGAAGAAATTTTAAATTTAATAGAACATTCTGATATATTAGATACTGATATGGATTACAATAGTGTTGTCGTAGATGTTCAAACACCTGAGGGTGATATAATAGACACATTTACAGTTGAAGTTGAAACTGATATGGATATGGCAATGACAGAAATTGAATTTGAAGAATTTGATATACCTGATTTAGATATGCCTATGCAAGAAGAATTTGATATGCCTGTTATCGATATAGGTAGTGGTGATATGCAAGATAGTCCTATGACAATAGAAATGAATGTTGAAACTGAAATGGAAATGGAATTTGATTTAGTTGAAGTAGATATGCCAGACCAATCAGAAGTAAATGTAGAACCAGATGTTCAAGAACAACCTACTGAAACAGAAGTTACAGAAGTAGAACCAGAAACAGAACAAGAACCAGAAAGGACAAATGAAGTAGAAGAGGAACGAGAAAATGAAGTCGAAGTTGCAGAAAATGAATCAGAACCCGAACCAGTGTCTGCCGATGCTAACAATGAGTCAGAGAATGAAACTGAAGAAACTGAAGCAAAAGAAGAACCAACTAAAAAAGAAAAAATTGTTGCAAAGACAAAACAAAAAGTGGCGAATAAGATTGTTAAAAGTATGGGAGATAAAGGCAGGTATGACTCGACTAATCAAATCAAGACACTTGTGGTAATGCAAGTTCTTGGGAATGCAAATTCGTTTTTCGAAAATCAAAGGTTACTACAAGATACCCCTAACTTTTTTGATAATACAGTCGTACCAGATACCACGATATCAGATAGTAATTACGCACAATATATTTTATTCGGCGGTTCAGATGCCGCTCATAGTGAATTAATAGACAGTCAATACAAGGAGTAAAAATGGCAGAAGTAGAATTTGCAGGAGTGAAATTCAAAGGTGGAAAAATATTTGTCATAATTACAGCATTAACTACATTAGGAGGAGGTCTATGGGCAGGGTTTGAATTCTATAAAGATTACCTTACTATGAAAGAGACCGTACAAAGTTACACAGCACCCGACCTTTCTGGATTTGATAAGAGATTAGAATTAACTAATCAAAAAGTAGATATGTTAAATGGTGAAATAAAACTTATATTAGATGAAGTAAATCTTGTAGCAAGTGTAGCAAAAGAATTAAAGAATGATTTAAAATCAGATGTTCGTAGAATAGAAACAATCGTAGAAGATGTAGAAACTAGAGTAAAAGAAGATTCTAGAGAGATTAATAGGGACATTAAAATTGCGTCAAAAGATATAGATGATAAGATGGATAGTCTATCTACAAAATTATCTACACAAATGAAACAGTTACAAGAAGAAATAACAGATAAAATCCAAAAAGCGCTAGAAAATCCTCTTGCTAATATGAGAAAGAACTAAATATTAGTGTGAGGACTACACTTAGACACAGATTATATCCTGTGAAATCATGCATTGTATCTTGGGGACCTACTAAATGGGTACCGATAACATATCAACACCCCATAATTAAAGATAAAATGATTGAATCACATTATCTGGTCAATAGTCCTGAACAACCTAAAAGGTTATTTTTTAAGGACTAGAAAATATGGAACCAGTTACTACAGCATTAGCAGGTATAGCACTTGTAAAGAAATCAGTTGATTTTATAAAAGAAAATATATCAACAGCACAGGATATAGGTGAATTAGTAGGTCATGTAGAAAAAGTATTTCAAGGCAGTAATGATTGTATTAAAGCAAGAGAAGGTAAAGACCAATTTGCAACTGAAAATATTGCACAGGAAGTTATTGATGCTAAGTTAGCACAGGAGCACTTATACGAATTAGGGCAATTAATTAATCATAGATTTGGGCATGGTACCTGGCAGTACATATTAGATGAGCGAAAAAAACGAATTAGAGAGAGGAAAGAAAAACTAAAAGAGATGCGAGCAAAAAAAATGAAAAAACAAAAAGAAATGATGGAAATTGTTAGTGCTTGTATGATTGGTATTGCTGTTGTTGCTGTTTTATGTATGGTAGGTTATGGTGCTATTATACTTTTATAAGATTCGACCACTTTTTTAACTTATTTTTCTTATATTTTACTCTTTCATCAAGCATTTTTTGGTCAATTATGCCATATTCCTTACATAATTCAATCATACAGTAGACATCACCAATTTCATCTTTCAAAGGTTGATGATTTTCATCACTTCTTCGCATGGATTTAGAACATTCTTGAATTAATTCACCACATTCTTCCATTGTGATGACCATAAGTTGCAAAAATTGTGTTTTTAGCATTTCGGTGTTCGATTTTGACATAATAAAACCTCATTATTTAATTTTACATTGAATATTTCTTGGACATTGATATCTTGGACCTGTTGACATGATAATATCGGGTAAATTTTGCGGATGTTCGTATGTACACTTGTAGGATAAGTCTTTTTTACCCTTTTCATCTTGAAACCATTCTTGTTTTTTCAATCTACACATAGTAAACATATCAGTTCGTGGCAAATTACCCTTATATTCTCTTCCATACCTGGCATATGTGGCATCAGGACCCTCATTTAGACAAATCATAACATCAGTTTTAAAATCCCGACAAGGATCCTCTTTAGGAAGTCCTTTATCTTGATTCCATATTTCGATTTGATGAGAATTTGTTATTATCATAAAAAATGACAATAATATTAGTAGTGGTAGTCCACGCATACCACTATTTAGACTATTTTATCAAGTCCTCGTCAATCCATTCTGATTTATCTTTTATCATTATTGCAGTTCCTACCCACATATTGAAAATACCAACAGCAGACACAAAAAATGAAACTGAAATGTCTTCAAATGACACACCTACGAAGATTATGCCCATTCCGAAGATAAAAAGTGTTTTTCCTATCATAATATATCCTTTCGAATCAGTTAAAAGAATATTGTAACATATTCACATTAAAAGTCAACTAAATAATGGTATGAATGGTGAATTTCAAATACTAATTAAGGGTGAACTGCGTACTTACACTAATTTTGACGATATTCCAGAAAAAATAGGCGCAATTATCAAATTTGTGCCAGATTATCCCGAATCACCACATTCAGAAGAAGACCATAAGTTAATTTCAACATTTACTGACAAATTACATGAGTTAGGGGAGAGAGAATGCCAGCAGTTACGAGGATAGGTGATGCAGATGTTACACATTGTTCAGCACCTGCAAGAGCAGAGGGTTCACCTGATGTTTTTGCCAATAATATTAAAGTAAGTCGTCAAGGAGATAATAATACAAGTCATTTATTACCAGGAATACCTTGCCCTAGTCACGCCGCCCCAATCACAGTAGGTTCTACTACAGTATTTGTAAATGGTAAAGGATGTGGCAGAGTTGGTGACTCTGTTACAAATTGTACTAGTGTTGCTCAAGGTTCTCCTAATGTTTTTGCAGGTTAGTGTATAAATATAGATATTATGGCAAACTATGATGCAACTAACACAAATAAATCGCAAAGAACTACCAGAATTTATAAGGATTTGGACCTTGATTTTGGTCGTAATGTCGTTACAAATGATGTAAATAAATTAGAAGACGCTGAGGCAGTAAAAAGAAGTGTTAGAAATTTAATTAACACATCTCATTACGAAAGACCTTTTCATCCAGAATTAGGTTCTAATGTTCGGGCAATGTTATTTGAACCAATGACACCATTGATTGCATTAAATTTGCAAAGAAAAGTACAAGAAGTTTTAGTGAATTTTGAACCAAGAGCAAGACTGGTTCAAATAGTTGCACAACCAGATATCGATAGAAATAGATATGGTTTACAAATTAGTTTTTATGTAATTGGTGTTCCACAAATACAAGTAGTTGAGTCATATTTAGAGAGGTTACGATAAATGAGAAAATTAGAAGTATCAGAATTAGATTTTGATAACATAAAGACCAATCTTAAAGTTTTTCTATCAAAACAATCAGAATTTTCAGATTACGATTTTGAAGGTTCTGGTATGGCAGTTTTATTAGACATATTAGCATACAATACACATTATCTTGCCTTCAATGCCAATATGTTGGCAAATGAAATGTACATTGATAGTGCAGATGTTAGAAAAAATATAGTATCAATTGCAAAGGGATTAGGATACACACCTACATCACCAAGAGCAGCATTAGCACAAATAGATATAACAGTCAATAATGTTGTAGGAGGAACATCTTCACTTACAATGGATAAGGGAACTGTTTTTACAACAACTGTAAGTGGTTCAGAATATCAATTTGTAACTAATGAAGAAGTAGTTATGCAACCATCTGCTGGTGTTTACAAATTTTCAAATGTGAGTATATATGAAGGCACACTTGCTTCTTTTAATTACACAGCAAACACTACAGACCCAGACCAAAAATTTATTATACCTAGTGCTGATGCTGATACTACAACATTAACAGTTACAATACAAAATTCATCTACAGATACCACAACTACAATTTATTCTCTGGCAACTAGTTTTCAGACATTATCAAATACCTCTGAAGTTTATTTTTTACAAGAAGGTGAAGATGGTAAATTTGAGGTAACATTTGGAGATGGCGTTGTTGGTAAGGCATTAGAAACTGGTAATATTGTACAGTTACAATATGTGGTTTGTAATAGAGAAGAATCAAATGGTGCAAGTGCATTTACATTAAGTGGTTCTATTGATAGTTATTCAGATGTTACAGTTGCAACTGTTTCAAACGCTCAAGGTGGTTCTGATGAGCAAACAAAAGAGTCTATAAAATTCAACGCACCTTTACAATACTCAGCACAAAACAGAGCAGTTACAACATCTGATTATGAAACAAAAGTTATAGAATTATATCCAAATGCTTCTTCAGTTGTTGCATGGGGTGGTGAAGATGATGAAACTCCCGTTTATGGTAAAGTAAAAATTGCAATTAAACCTAAATCAGGTTCATCATTAACAACAGCAACAAAACAAAGTATTATTGCAAGTTTAAAAACTTTCAATGTTGCTTCTGTTAAACCAGAAATCATTGATGCAGAAACAACAGCATTATTATTAACTTGTACTGTAAAATATAATAAAACTAAAACATCATTAACTGACGAAACTATAAAATCAAATGTTACTACCACAATTACAGATTATAATACAACTAATTTACAAAAATTTGATAGTGTTTTCAGGTTTTCAAAATTAATAGGATTAATAGATGATACTGATAATTCTATTATATCAAATACAACTACAGTTAGAATGAGAAAGAATTTTACTCCTGTTATAGGAACATCTACTGCATATAACATATATTTCAGAAATGCAATATACAACCCACATTCAGGTCATAATTCTAGTTCTGGTGGTGTAATAGAAACATCTGGATTTAAAATAGAGGGTAATAGTGATACTGTTTATTTTCTAGATGATGATGGTGCAGGTAATATAAGAAGATATAGTTTAGTAGGTTCTGTAAGAACTTATGCAAATAATACTCAAGGTACAATAACATACTCTACAGGTGCTGTATCAATCAATTCATTAAATATTGCAAGTGTAGAAAATATTAGAGGTGCATCTTCAACTGTTATTGAAATAACAACAACACCTGAAGCAAATGATATTGCACCTGTAAGAGGACAAGTTTTAGATATTGATATTGCAAACTCAACTGTTAGTGTAGAAGAAGATACTTATGAAGGTGGTTCATCTGATGCTGGCGTTGGTTACACAACTACATCCTCATATACAAATACTGCGACTACTTACTAATGGCAAAACTTACAAGAAAAATATCCACACATATACCTAGACAGGTACCAGAGTTTGTTCTATCTGAACATCCTCAATTTGTAGAATTTTTAAGAGAGTATTTTGTATTCTTAGAAAGTGCTGAAATGGGTTTAGAAACTATTCAATTGACTGATGGTATAACTCAAGAAACAGAAACAGGTTTAGAATTCAATATATTATTAGATGGTACTTCTATACAAAATTCTAGAACAGTTAGTAATAGTGGTGATAAGATATTACTTGAAAGTTCTACTTATGGTAAGTTTACAAATGGTGAGATAATTACAGGTTCTACATCAAATGCAACTACAACTATAATTGCTGATGATTTAGGAAAAGACAGAGTATTCGTAATATTTGATGATAAATTTCAAATAGGAGAAACAATAACTGGTGCAACATCTGGTGCCCAGGCAGTAATAAAAAGTTATAAACCAAACCCAGTTCAAAATATTCAAGAGTTATTGAGTTTTAGGGATCCAGATAAAGTTATTGACCAATATCTAACAAAGTTTAGAGATGAATTTTTAGCAACCATTCCCGAAGCACTTGCATCAGGTATTAATAAAAGAAATGTAATTAAAAGAATTAGAGATTTATATGAAACAAAAGGTACAAGTGTAGGACACGAATTATTCTTTAGAATTTTATTTAATGAACAATCAGAAACAATTTATCCTAGAGATAATATGTTGCGTGTATCTGATGGTAAATGGAATACAAGTTTAATAATGCGTTGCATTGCTACTGATGGTAACACCTCCGATTTAGTAGGAAGAACAATAACACAACCAAATGTTTCTTCAGATGCTACAATAAATCAGGCAACTGCTGTTGTAGAAAATGCATTTAAATTTCAAATAGGTGCTAATGAAGTAACTGAATTTATTTTAGGGAAAGATTCTGTTACAGGAACATTTGTTGTAGGACAACCAGTTCAAGGAACAAAAAGTGATGAAGATACACTTGTAGTAAAGGCAACTATTACAGGCATACCATCTGTGATTACAAACACGAATGATGGTGCTTTATATAGAAGTGGTGATACAATTGCTGTGACAGATGCAGGTGGTCAAGGTGCTATTATTCAAATTGATGAAGTTGGGCATGGTTCTTTAGATGATATAGTAGTGGATGCAGGTGGTTCAGGTTACGCAATAGGTGATGCTATTGTATTTAACAATTCAGGAACAGGTGGGGGTTCTGCCTCAGCAGAAGTTTCTGTAGTTAATGGTGGAATTTCTTTAGAGTCTGCAATTTCAAGTCAACCCGACCATAGAATTACAGATGACCATATCGTATTAGAAGATGCTACACAACAAGGTGATTCATACACAGGTAATAAAATAGTACAAGAATCAGGAACAGGAAGTGGTGATATTACAGATGTAAGAATAAAAAATACAGGTGATGGATATAATACATTACCAGTTTTAACAATTACATCATCAAGTGGTTCAGATGCAACACTTAGAAGTTTTGGTTCTGAAATAGGAAGAGTTCTTTCAGAAAAAATAACAGATTTCGGTGCGTCTTATGATACATCTCCTACACCACCCACTTTAGGGTTTACACAAAATCTTTTACTAAGAGGAATAACAGGTTCTTTTGCTGTTGATGAGACCATTACAGGTTCAGACTCATCATCTACAACAGTAACTGGTACTGTAGAATCTATAGATACAACTTTAAATATATTAAGAATTAAAAATGCAACTGGCACATACGACACAGATATAAGTGTTACAGGAGGCACATCAGGTGCATTTGGTATTGTAACTAAAAATGATAGAACAACTGCGACAGTTCTCGTTGGTGCAACTGCAAACACTTCTGGTAGTTATGTAAATCAAGATGGACATATTTCTGAAACAACAATGAAAGTGCAAGACAGTTTATACTATCAAGATTTTTCATATGTTATAAAAGTTGGTCGTTCTATCACAGAATGGAGAGATAGTTTTCAAAAGACTATACACACAGCAGGTTTCTATTATCAAGGTGAGGTAAACACTTCACAAAGATTAAATCTTCAAATTAAAACTCCTGTTACAGGTATTCAGTCTGGTGCAGAAATCACACCTATCTTTAGATTGATAGACTTTATTTATACTGGTATGATAGGAAGAAGATTGGGAACTACAGATGACGGCACAAGTTTAAGAAGTAATGCACACCAAGAAATAGAAACTGCTGATAGAGGAACAACTTTAACACCAACAACACGAGATGTAACATTGAAGAGAGATTTGAAGTATATTCTTCGAATGAAAGAAAAGACAACTATTCGTTCAAATACAACTGTGTATGGTAGACCAGTTTCAGGAACACTTAAAACTTTAAATAAATTATTATTAGGACTTCATACTGCAAACAGAATACAACTAAAAGATATTGCAGGACTTAGATTAACAGGTTTACAAAATCAAAGTATTGATGGTGAACTAGTGCAGATGGATGATTTTACACAAAATGCAAAGACAAACTTTACAATACCTGCAGAGGTATGGCAACAAAGTGGAAATAGTTTTGATGAAACAGGAACCACTTTTGACCAAAATGATATCAAATTCGATAAGGGTTAGTCTTATAAATAAGTAGATAGAGGGAAATTTAAATGGCAAAACAGACACTCGGTATAGGTTCTACTGCAAATGATGGAACAGGTACAGTTCTCAGAGATGGTGGCGACTTAATCAATGATAACTTCAATGAGATTTATAGTAAACTAGGAAACGGTAGTGCGTTATACTCTTTGACATTTCCCAATGCTACTGATACGGTAGTAGGCAGAGCAACCACAGACACACTTACAAATAAAACACTTGCGATAGGTTCAAACTCAATTACAGGCACAATGTTAACAGTTACTGGTGATGATTCAACTGCTGTTGCGTTAACAGTAGGTAGTGATATAAAATTTGAAGGTGGTGATGGTATCACATCATCTGTCGATATTGCAACTAGAACAGTAAAATTTGAAACTGATGGAACTATTGTTACAGAAAACTCTACTGATACTATAACAAATAAAACAATCGCTGCTGGTAGTAATACTATAACAGGATTAACAAATTCTAACTTATCAGGTTCAGCAAGTATAACAAATGCTAATTTAGCAAATTCATCTATAACATTTGGTGACGAATCATCTAGTACGAGAGATATAGCATTAGGTGGTACTTTTGATATCGTTGGTGCAAGTGGTATTACAACTGCAATAACTAACAATAGAATTGATATATCAATCAACAGCGATGTAGTAACATTAACAGGTTCACAAGGATTATCCAATAAAACAATAGGTATAAGTCAGTTAACAACTAACACAAGAACAGCAACAGGTGATGGTTCAACTACAGCATTTTCTTGTTCAAATGGGCAAACTGTGCATAACACACTAGTATTCGAAAATGGTGTGTGTCAACAACCTACAGCAGATTACACAATATCAGGAACAACATTAACATTTGGCACAGCACCTGCAAGTGGTGTCAAGATTGTTATAAGAGAGTTATAAAAAGTATATAAATAGTATCGAGGAATAAAAAATGCCAGCAATTATTACAAACAAATTTAGAATAAACAATGCAGAACAGTTTCTGGAGAGTTTTACTGAGTCTAGTCCAAATATCTACTATTTAGGAATAGGTAAACCTCAGGCACACGCTACTCAGACAAGAGGTGATTTAAGAACAGAAAATCAAGGAACTGATACTGCCCCATTAACACCTGAGGATAGTATCGCAAATGAGTTCTTTACTTTTGATGATGCTCTTGCTGCTAAGAAAATTACTTCTTCAGATATCCAACAAGTTGTACCAAGAAGAGATTGGACAACAGGTACAGTTTATGATTACTATAGACACGACTATGGTGCAAGGGTAACAGGAACTACAACTACACAATCAGCAAATAGTGGTGCAACTGCTTTACTTGATTCAACTTTTTATGTAGTGTCTAGTGCATATAATGTTTATAAAGTTTTAGACAACAATGGTGATGCTGCCTCGACAGTAGAACCAACTGGCACTTCAACATCTATTTTAACAACTGGTGATGGATACAAATGGAAATATATGTATACATTATCTGCTGCTCAACAATCAAATTTCTTATCAACAGATTTTATGGGTGTTGCAACAAACTCAACTGTATCATCTGCTGCTGTTGATGGTGCAATCAACATAGTTAAAATTAAAAGTGCAGGTTCTGGTGGTACAAATGGTTCACATACAGGTGTTGCAATAAGAGGAGATGGTTCTTCAGGAGAAGTAACTGTTACTATATCGTCTGGTGCGATATCTGCTATAACTGTAACAAATGTGGGTTCTGGATATACTTTTGGTTATATAAGACTTGCCGATATTAATAGTGCTGGTGGTGGTTCACTAAGTGGTGCAGAGTTAGATTGTATCATTGAACCAAAAGGTGGACACGGTAAAAATGCTTTAGAAGAATTAGGTGCTTTCTTTGTTATGTTAAATACAACATTTACTGGTTCAGAAGCATCAAATAGTGGCGATTTTACAGTTGCAAATGATTTTAGAAAAATATTCTTATTAAGAGATCCACAATCTGGTGGTAGTGCTGCCTCAGCAAACACATTAAGGGCAACAAAAGCAATAAGATTTGCTTCTTCACCAACACCTGGAACATTTACAGCAGACGAAGAGATTAATCAAGCATCAACAGGTGCCGTAGGTAAAGTTGTAGAGTGGGATAGTTCAAACAGAATTTTATATTATATACAAACTAGATTTAATGATGAAGGTGTTGATACAAATGGTAATCTAACTGCGTTTAGTGGTACAAATGTTGTTACTGGACAAAGTTCTTCTGCGACAGGAACACCTGATGCTGATTCAGACAGTACAGTAAACAATGTTTCATTTACAAATGGATACTCAACAGCAGAGTTAGACGCCGACTCAGGAGATATCATATATCTAGAAAATAGAACACCAATAACAAGAGCGAGTGACCAGACAGAAAATGTTAAATTAATCGTTGAATTTTAAAGGATAAAGAATGCCAGCATCGACCGATTTTAATGTATCACCATATTATGATGATTTTTCAGAAAGTAAAAACTTTCATAGAATTTTGTTTAGACCAGCGTTTGCTGTTCAGGCAAGAGAACTAACTCAATCACAATCAATATTACAAAATCAAATTGAGAAATTTGGAAACCATGTATTTCAACAAGGTGCAATGGTATTACCAGGACAAGTTTCTATTGATACTGATTTTCACGCAGTAAAATTAACATCTAAATCTGCCTCTAGTTTAAGTACATATTTGAATTCAAATGTAACTGGAGGAACATCAGGTGTTGTAGGATTTGTAACTAAAGTTGATGTTACTGATGGCACAGACCCAGACACACTTTATATTAGATATACAAAATCTGGTACTGATAATGTAAAGACAGTATTTGATGATGGTGAAACTATAACTTCAGATGCTAGTGGTGCACCAACTGCTGTGGTTGCAACAACACATATAGGTTCAGCAGCACAAGTTCAAGCAGGAACATATTATGTAGATGGTTTTTTTGTTAGAAATACTACTGAAACAATCGTATTAGATAAGTACACAAACACAGCAAGTTATAGAATAGGTTTTACAATTGCAGAAAGTTTTGTAACTGCTAGTGACGACAGTTCATTAAATGATAATGCAACTGGTTCATCAAATGAATCAGCGCCTGGTGCCCATAGATTTAAAATAGAATTAACACTTGCAAAGAAAACATTATCAGATACAGATGATGGTAGTTTTATCGAGATTGCAAGGGTTGTAAATGGTAGAACAAAAAAGTTAGTTAGAAGTACAGAGTATGCTGTATTAGAAGATAACTTAGCAAGAAGAACATTTGACGAGTCTGGTCACTATACATTAGAACCATTAAAGTTAGAAGTAAGAGAACATTTATCTAGTGGTAATAATAGAGGTATTTACACATCAGGCAATGGTGGTGATTCTACAAAGTTAACAATAGGTGTTGACCCATTTAAGGCATATGTACAAGGATATGAAATAGATAGCATCGGCACTACATTTGTTGATGTGGAAAAGGCAAGAGATTTTGATTCAGAAAATAATCACAAAACAAGATACAATCTTAAAAACTTTGTTAATGTAAATAATGTTTTTGGTCAACCAGATATTACATTTGTATCTGGTGATGTAGAGGCATTTAAAGCAGTAAGTTTATTTGATACAAAAACTGCTGTAAGAGGCACAGCACTAACATCTATAGGAACAAATGTTCCTCAAATAGGTAGAGCAAAATCTAGAGGTTTTGAATATGTTGCTGGTTCTGAAACTAACGATATATTTACAAGCAATTCAACCACAATCTTTAGACATTATCTATTTGATATAGAGATGTTTACAAGACTTAGTATACCAACATCAGTATCATTTACAACTGGTGAAAAAGTAACTGGTGCATCAAACGCTGGTACTGGTATTGTTACTTCTGTAACTGCTACAAAGAGTACAGCAGTTACTTCGATTACTGCATCAGGTACAGATATTGAAGGTGCATTTTCAGCAGCAGTTGTAACACTTGCAAATCACGGTTATGTAGATGGTCAACAAATTACATTATCTGGTGGTAACTATCAAGTAGATAGTTCTGCTGTTTCTACTGATACAATATACACAGTAAAAAATACAACAACAAACACTTTCGAATTATATAACGCCGCTGGTACAGATGCTGTTAATGTGACTGCATTTACATCTGGTCCTACATCAACTGCAACAACCATAATGCTTACAAATGTACAAGGGTTCTTTGAAGCAGGAGAAGTAATAAATGGTGCATCATCAAATGTAACTGGAACAATTCAATCAGACAGATATGGATTTAAGGCAGTTAAAACTTCTGAGGTAAGTGAAGTCAAACAACTATCAATGGCAGGTTCACCTGCTTATACTGCTGACGCTGATTTAACTTCTACATATGGAGAGAATACAGAGTTATCTGGAAATATAACAGTTGCAAACAGTTCTGCTACAATTACAGGTTCTGGTACAAACTTTACAACTGAATTAAGAATAGATGACCAAATCACATTTGTTAATAATGCTGGCGATACGGTAACAGGTTTAATTAAATTTATAGATTCTAATACATCTCTTACATTACAAAGTGCTGTAGGTAGTTCAGATGTATCTACTGCTAAAATTATTACTAGACAAAGAGGTAAATTACAAAATCCTGAAAACAATAGAAATATATTTAAATTACCATACACAACAATTAAAACATTAAAAACAACTGACAATGGTTTAGTCACAGATACAAACTTTAATGTAAGAAGAAACTTTACAGGCACTTTATCATCTAATGGTGATTTATCAATCACAACAGGAACAAACGAAACTTTTGCCTCATTAAACAATGATGATTTCTCAGTCACAATAATGTCAACTGGTTCTGGAGGAACTGGTGCTGTTGGAGATGTTTTAAATCTATCAGGTAATAACCATGAGGGTGACGCAATATTTACTCTTTCAGGTTCACCAACGGGTAGAACACTAACACTTGATTTTGGTGCAAACTTTAATGGTCACAAAGTAAAAATACTTGCGACTGTTTCTAGAAGTGTTGCACAAAATAAAGCAAAAACATTAAATTCAAATGAAACACTTGCTGTTTCCACTCAGGCAACAATAGAGAGTGGTATCATTGGATTAGGAAAAGCAGATATCTATAATTTAGATTCAATTTATATGGCACCTGATTTCGATACTGCTGCCACTTCAAGTCATACAGACATTACAGATAGATTTGAATTAGATAATGGTCAAAGAGATAACTACTATGATATTGGTAGAATTAAATTAAAACCTGGTAAGTTAATACCATCAGGTAGATTGTTAATACAATTTGATTATTTCTCACACGGTTCTGGTGATTACTTTGATGTAGACAGTTATGCTGGTGTTATTGATTACGAAGATATACCATCATACACATCTCCAATTGATGGTGAAATATTAGAGTTAAGAGATTGTTTAGATTTTAGACCAAGAGTAGATGATGCAAGTACAATTAATTCTGGTAATGTTGATAGAACATATGACGGTACTGGTGCTTCTGACGCTGATGTTGTAGAGTTTAATTCTGACATTACTACAGACTTTGAGTATTATTTACCTAGAATAGATAAACTATTCTTAACAAGACAAGGTGATTTTAAAATTTCAAAAGGTGCTTCTGCATTAATACCTGAACCACCTTCAAATCTAGATGGTCATTTATATCTTGCAAGAATAGATTTACCTTCATATACACTCAGAACACAAGATGTAAATCTGACTCAAGAAGATACGAAAAGATTTACAATGAGAGATATTGGTGAAATTGAAAGAAGAGTTCAGAATGTTGAATACTATACTCAATTATCATTATTAGAAGCAGACTCTAAATCATTACAAGTACAAGACGCTGATGGTTTTGACAGATTTAAAAATGGTTTTGTTGTAGACAATTTCTCTGGTCACAATGTTGGCGATGTTTCAAATAAAGATTACAAATTTGCTGTAGATAGGGCAAACGGAGAGGGTAGAGGATTATATTTCTCTGATGCTGTTGAATTAGAAGAAGTAGATGATGATGGTACTGCGATAGTAGAAGCAGATAGAACTGCTGCTGGTTATCAAAAAACTGGTGACTTAATTACATTACCATATACAGAGGAAACTTTAGTAGAAGTTCCTTATGCAACTGCTACAGAAAATTTAAATCCGTATGCTGTATTCAATTGGATTGGTCAAATAGAATTAGACCCACCTATTGATGAATGGAAAGATATAGTAAGAATACCAGATTTAACAGTTAATGTTAGAGGTTCTTTTGATAACTTTGCATTTAATAGAGGTATAACAAATCCTAATATTTCAGATATACCCTTGGGTACAGAATGGAATGAATGGCAGACTGCGTGGACTGGACAAACAAGAACTTTCAACTCTGGTTGGAATACTATAAGTCAAACGACAATAGGACAAACAAGAACAGGTATTCGTACAAACGCTGTTGCATTAACAGTAACACAAAATCTAGGTGATAGAGTTGTTGGTGTTAACTTTATACCATTTATTAGAAGTAGAGATGTTGGATTTACTGCAAGAGGTATGAGACCAAACACTAGAGTTTATGCTTTCTTCGATAATGTAGATGTTAATGGAAATGTAACACCTACTGGAGGTTCATTAGGAGGTAGTATCGTTACAGATGCAAATGGTCTTGCAACAGGTACTTTTGCAATACCAGACCCAAATGTAGATTCTAATCCTAGATGGAGAACAGGTAAGAGAGTTTTCAGACTAACTGCATCATCTACTAATTCAACCGATAAAACTGATGCTGCTACATCTGCTGAAGCAGATTATGTGGCAAAAGGTTTGCAAGAAACAGTTAGAAGTGTGTTCACATCAACAAGAGAATTACAAACAATAAGAACAAATGTAACAAGTAATAGAACGACAGTAAGACAATCTGTTTCTGCACGACCAAGACCTCAACCGATACAATTCGGCGGAGGAGGAGGAGGAGGAGGCGGCGGTGGTGACCCACTTGCTCAGTCATTTATGGTAGATGAGGATAATGGAGTGTTCGTATCAAGTGTTGAAGTTTTCTTTGCAACTAAATCTTCAACAATACCTGTAAGAGCAGAAATTAGAAATATGATTAATGGTTATCCAGGTCAAGAAGTTTTACCGTTCTCAGTTAAATATTTAAATCCTTCAGAGGTGAATATAAGCACAGACGGAACTGCTGGAACAACTTTTACATTTCCTTCACCAGTTTATTTACACGAAGATACAGAGTATTGCGTTATTTTATATTCAGACTCATTTGATTATACAGCATACATTTGTAAATTAGGTGAAAAGACTTTAGATAGTTCAAGAATAGTTTCAAAAATACCTGATTTAGGCATTTTATTTAAATCAAGTAACTATAGAACTTGGACACCATTTCAAATGGAAGATATGAAGTTTAAACTGAACAGATGTAAGTTTACAACAGGAACAAACGGTGTTGTGACTCTTGCAAATAAAGATTTAACAACAAAAACACTTGCAACTAATCCATTAACAACATTTAATGGCACTGGTCTTATTAGAGTTAAACATCCTAATCACGGTATGTTATCTACATCAGATAATGTAACAATCGCAAATGTTGCTTCTGGCACATACAATAATATTTCTAATAGTGATATAAATGGTACATATACAAGTATATCTAATATGACTTTTGATAGTTATGATATTACAACTGGTGGTACTGCAAATGCTACAAGTGAAGTAGGTGGCACAAGTGTTACTGCTACACAAAATAGATTGTATGATGTATTACAATTACAAATTGGTCATATTGTACACCCAGATACAACACTTTCAACATCTATTAGAACTACAACTGGTAAATCATTACACGGTTCTGAAACACCATTTAGTCTAGCATCTTCTGATAACGCAAAGACAGTAGTTTTAAGTAAAAATATTTATTTTACAGAACCTAAACTAGTGGCATCTGCAATCAATCAAACAAATGAAATGTCTGCAACCACAAACTTTAAAACATTACTTACAAACATAACAATGAATAGTACATCAGACAATATGTCTCCTGTAATTGATGTTAAGAGATTAACTGCATTTACAATTCAAAACAGAGTAAGTAATCCAAGTGTGAGTTCAACTAGTACATTTACAGGCGATGGTTCAACAACTGCATTTACTTTAGGTGCAACACCATCAAGTGCTCATATTATGCAAGTTAAGAAGAATGGCAACTTATTAGAACCAATTGACGATTATACAGTATCAAGTACAACATTAACTCTTGCAACTGCACCAGCATCAAATGATAAAGTTGTTGCAAAGATTACTAACACAGTAAACTTTAGAGAAGATACAGACAATGAGGGTGGTTCTGCATCATCAACATATCTAACAAGACCTGTTAATCTTGCAAATGCATCTACCGCTCTAGAAATTAGAGTTGACGCATCAGTAAGAGTGACTGGTACTATAGAGGCATATTTTAGAACAAGTGGTGGTGAAGAAGTAAGACAATTAAAAGATATTGGATATACAGCATTCAATTCAACAGGTGCACCTGATACTGCTGTTACGCCTTCTGAAGGAAACAATGTTCAAGATTCATCATTTAACGAACATAAATTCTCAGTAAGTGATTTACCAGAGTTCTCATCATTTCAAATTAAATTGGTTATGAAAGGAACAGTATCATCATATCCTGTTAGAATTAAAGACTTTAGGGCAATTGCATTGGCGGTATAATGAGTAAGTTAATAAAAGTGGAAGGTTTTAATAATTTAGTAAGAGATGAATATTCTAATGCTATAATTAATACAAATAAAACTGAGTATGAAAAGTATATGGCAAGAAAAAAAGCAATGCAAAAAAATAGAGATGAAATTAGGGGTGCTGTAAGAGAAATAAATAACATTAAGAAAGAATTATACGATATTAAAAAATTAATAACAGATTTTGTAGGTAAAAAATAATGGCAGATAGAAGCGTAGGAACCACAGATACAGTCGAAACATTTAGAACCACCTTTAACAGTTTGGCATCTGATTTAGGTGATATTAGTAATCTAAGTGTAACAGGTGCATCAGACTTAGTAGAAGCAGTAAATGCTGCTTCAAATGCAAGTGCAACTTTTGTTATTGGTGATGATTCATCTACAGAGGCAACTATATCTACTGGTCACACTTTTAGATTAAAAAGTGGTTCAGGAATAAGTGCGACAGTATCACCTACAGATGATTCATTAACTGTTGCAATTGCACTAGGTAGTATATCTGCTGCTGGTTCAGACACAGATAAATTTTTAGTTAGTGATAGTGGCACTATAAAATATAGAACAGGTACACAAGTGTTATCAGACATTGGTGGTATTTCTAGTGTTACATTTAACAATAGAAAATCTACAGGTGATGGTTCAACAACAGGTTTCACAGTTACAAGTGGTCAATCTACAGCATCAGTAATCGTAACTGAGAATGGTGTTGTTCAACAACCAACTGACGATTATGCTGTATCAGGAACTACATTAACATTTACAACTGCACCCGCCGATGGTGTAATAGTTAATATCCGAGAAATTATAGGTTCTTAATTATAAATAGTATAAATAGTATTAGGAGATAAAATGACAACAAGAATAACAACTGATAATATAACAGATGACACCATACAAACAGCAGATGTTGCTGATTTACAAGTTACAAATGGTAAGTTGGCATCAACAGCAGTTACATCTAGTAAAATGGCATCTCTAGTTACAATAAACATTTTGGCATCAGACGGTTCAACCGTTGTAAAAACAATATTTACACCAGGTTCATAGGAGAAAATTGATATGACAGCAAGAGTACCATTAATATATGATTCAACCGTTAATAATCCTCGAAGAATGACAGATGATGAGATTGCATTAAGTAAACTATATTGTATTTATGCTTATGCAGGTAACCCTTCAGTTACTTTGGCAGTAGCAGGAACAATCGCAGGTGGTACATTATCAAGTGCGTTTACAGATACAAGAAAATCTGCAGGTGCAACATCAACAAGCACAACAGCATTTCCAAATGAAAGTACAACAGAAGAACCTCAAACAGTAACAGTTTCTTATCAAAGAATGACACAAACAAACGCAAGTGTTTCACCAACAGCAGATGGTGGAAGACTTTGGCCAGTTTACCTAACATCAGGTGGAAATATTCAGGCAATGAATCAAACAGATGTTAACGATACATTTTTACACCCTGCAATTGACTTATTAGTATCAGCATTTTCTGACAGAGAAAATCAAGGTGGAACATATACAGTTGCATCCGCAACAACTTTAAGTAATTGTACATTAGTTTCATCTAATCCAATATTCATAGATACAAGAGCAGATGTAAGTGAATATGCTGCTGGTAGTATACCAGAAACTTCTGACCAACCAGAAACAATAACACAGTATTACTTGTTTAAAGTAGACCAAGGTACTGAACCAAATCTTACACAAGATAATGGTTGTCCATTGTTTATTAATAGTGACGGCAACTTACAATCATTTGCATTGTCAGATTGGCAAGGATATTTAACAGAGTGGATAAGAGAAACTGCTTCTGAAAGTACAAACACACATCAAATATCTTATAATGTAAATGGTTCTGGTACTAACAGAGGAACAGGAATGGTAAACACAATTCTAGATGGTTCTGGTAACCGTCAAACAAGGCAAGTAGATGATGATTATAGGGCACAGGAGTTTCCAAATGGTTCACCATCAACTGCTGCTACACACAACTTAAAAATTACTAAGGCATAATAGGAGATATAATGGCAGAATTTAAAGATAAATTAATTGAAGCGTACTTCACTAATAATGAAAAAAGTACCATTTGTGCTATTTACAAAGGGACTAACGACAAAGGTAAAGATGTAGCAGTAGAGCATCATTTAGTTGTAGACCCAGATGATTATTACTATCAAGAGTTAATGAAAGAATTAACTATAGAAGAGATAGAAGAACATACACAAAAGAGATTAGAAGTATATACAGAAAATTTAAAAAAACTTGTTAAGAAATGGGCATTAGCAGAACCTACAGACTGGGATCCTAAAAGTGTTGACAAAATTGTAAATCATAGAATGATTAAATTTGTTTTTGATTGGGATAAAGATGATAAACAAATGCAAGAGTTAATGTTTCGTATGAAACTTCGTATCTTTGAAAAAGAGAGTGTAAAAGATTCTAAAAATCAAGATGCAAAGGCATTAATTAGAAAAGCAGAAGAACCAATTGATGTTTTAATCGCATACGCTAGAGTAATAGGTAAAATATAAAAATATAATTTTTTGTAATGTATAAAAAAGATGTGAATGTTCACATAGAGTTATCTGATATTTGTAATGCAATGTGTTCAATGTGTGGAAGACAATACATTGAAAATGGTAAATTAAAAACTGTACCTACATTCAATAAAACACAATTAAAACTAGACGACATTAAAAACATATTTGATGACGAATTTTTTGAGCGTTTCAATCTTGGTCGTGTTAATTTTTGTGGCAACATATCTGACCCTTGTGCTAGTTCAGATTTATTATCTATTATTCAATATCTCAAACCAAATGTAAAAAGAATAGACATTGCTACAAATGGTAGTCTAAAAAATCTTACATATTTTTCTCGTTTAGCATCTAGTTTAAAAGGTATAGACCATAGAGTTACTTTTGCCTTAGATGGTTTACAAAAAACTCATTCGTATTATCGTATTAATACTGACTATAAAAAAATACTTGCAAATGCTAGAGTGTTTTTAAACTATGGTGGTTACGCAAGATGGCAATTTATTATATTCAAACACAATATGCACGAAGTAAATGTTGCAAAAAAGATATCTAAAAAATTAGGTTTTCAAGAATTTGTTGCAATCAAAACGCAAAGATTTCATAGAGAAGAATTTAAGTTTACCCATAGAAATAAAAAATATCATTTACAAGAACCTGAAGAAACACCTGAATATGAAATGTCTGGTGATGTAAAATGTAAAGCAAAAAAAGATAATGAATTCTTTTTAGACCATTATGGTAATGTTCACCCTTGTTGTTATCTTGGTGGTGCATATATGAAAATAAGATTCAATGAATGTGAAGATAGTATTATGGAGTTTTATAATAGTAAAGAAAATAATGCAATACAAAATAGTTTAAGTAATATATTAACTGACTCTCAGTTTTTAAAATATCTACAGTTATCTTGGGACGATACGCCGTCTTTATCGTGTAAACAGTTTTGTTCTAGTAATAAGAATTTAAGAAAGAAATTGATATCGTGATAAATGTATATTGTTTAAAATGGGGCACAAAATATGATAGACATTTTGTAGAGGACTTAAAAAGTAAACTATCAAAATATCTTACTGTGGACCATAACTTCATTTGTTATACAGACGCACCTGAAAAAGAATATGATATAAAAATAGAAAATAATTTACCACATGTTTGGAATAAACTTTCACTTCTACAGTTTTCTGGTGATAGTTTATACTTTGATTTAGATATTAATATTACAGATAGTGTAAACTTTTTAACAGAAGATTTTACAGACTTTACAGTTATAGATTCTAGAGCATGGAAAAATAATAAAGAAGACCTAAAGTTTAAGATTACATCTAACACATTTGTTAATAGTTCTATTATGCGATGGTCTAATCACTATGACATATATAATAACTTCATAAAGAACTGTAATACCTACATGAGAATTTATAAAGGTATTGACCGTTACATTTACAATGAAAATATTGATTATAAATACTTTAGTAATGAAAAAATTATTAGTTGGAAAAGTGAAAACTTTTCTGAGAAGGCAATAGTATTATATAATGGTAGATATAAAGATAGACACAACCTTTGCTGACAGAGCAAAAAAAATTATTAAAAAATATCCTAATAGGGCGATAGACTTGTTGCATTGTTTTAGCACATCTCAAAGAATTAGTAAAGAATGGTTAATAGAGCAACTGAATAGACACACGCCTGATTCATACACAAAAAGATATATTGATGTTGCAATATTAGGTTCTTGGTATGGATACTTGTCACATCTATTAAAAGAACATTTTAAATGTAAACTCATAACAGAAATTAGATGTTATGATGTAGACGATACTGCAAAGAAAATAGGTCGTATGATGTTTTCTGACGATAAGAATTTGCGATTTATGACAAGAAATATAGATGATGTAGATTTTTCACAACAAGGATTTGATATAATTATAAACACTTCCTGTGAGCATATGCAAGATGATGTTATTAACAGATGGTTAGACAGCACACGAAAAGATGTTATTTGTGTTTTACAAAGTACAGATAAACCTGATACAGACCACATTAATTGTTCTAAAGATACACACGATTTTGTAAACAGATTTAAACACCACTTTTCAGAGTGTAGTGTTTCAGAATATTGTTTTGAAAATTATTCTAGATTTTTAATAGTTGGAAAAAAGAAATGAGAAATTATCTACAAGAAGCAGATGATATTTTAAAATACAATTATCTATATAACTTAAAATTAGATATACAATTACCTAAAGAAGCAATTACTGAAGCACAACATGTTTATGATGAAAAGTTTTTTGTTCCTCATAGAGGTAAAAAACATAAGGGTTGGGAATCTACTTGTATACATGGTATCGATGGTATGTTTTTTAAAACAATGAGTGGTAAACAGTACGGGTATGAAAGTGATAGTGATAGTAAAATAAGATGGTGTTGGACTGATATTGTAAATTATGCACCTAAAACTGTAGAATTTTTTAAGAAAGATATGCCTTTGAAAAACTACAGAAGATTAAGATATATGTTACTAAGACCAGGTGGGTATATACTAGAACATAGTGATACTCCACATGGTAAACCATATACAGAGAAGAAAAAAGAGAGTATTTTTTCTGCCCTAAATATATGTATAACACAACCAAAAGATTGTGCATTAGAACACTTGAGTAATGGTGTTGTGCCATTTAACCCCCTAGAGGTTTATTTATTTAATAATGATGAATATCATCATGCATACAATAACTCAAAAGAAAATAGAATTCATATCATAGCACACGCTGAATATGATTATGATTTTGCAGAGTTATTTGTGAGGAGTTTTGAAAAGTATTATGAACATTCTAAGTTACAAGAACAAAGCACTTAAAGGTAGTCCTAGAGTTATAGAAAAAACTATTGCGTTTGCTGTTATTGATGATAGAAATATAATCAAGCATGATTTAGTAAAGTATATTGTGGAAACATACACAGAAAATACTTTATATAATTTTTATAAAAGAAAATGTGATATATTAGGTTTCTATAAAGAAGCAGAAATAGATACTGCAATAGAAGAAGCATATCAAAAAGATTATGATTTATTAGTTGTTATGAAAAATGGCACATTTATGAATACTTCATTCTTCTTTGAAAATTTGCAAAAGATGATTGACAATAATATTGCGTTAATGGGACACATATTAGATGCAGGTCCTGATTATTATTTTGTACATGAGCAATGTTTCTTTTTAAATTTAAAAGCATGGAAATTAGCAAGTTCACCAGAGTATTTCTCAGGCAATTTAGATGTAGTTACTATAGAAAGAGCACCTACAAACTTTCACGATAATTATACTCCCCATTGGATTAGAATGAAAGAGGATAAGATGCCTGACATTGTTAATGTTGAACCAGGTGGTTACATGGTATCTGAATTATTAAAAGCAGGTTATGGGGTTAGTCCATTTACAGAATTACGAAAATTAAAATGGTTTACATATCACGGTGATACTATGAAGTGTTTAATGAAATCATTATCTATCAACGCAAAAGAATATCACCATGGTTTCTTTTCTACTGAAACAGAGTATATTGCTGAACATAGATTACACGATAAAATAGATACTTTTATATCTATTGCTTCTGCCTTCCACCCCTTTAAAGTTATGCAGAAGATGAAACTAAATCCTGAAAATTTAATAATGTATGATATAAGTAATGAAGCAATACATGTTTATAGAAATATGTTACAAGCGTGGAACGGTAAAAGTTATATTGAGTTACTAAACAACTCTAGATTTGAATATAGAAGTGGGCATAACGAAACTTTAGCACAAAAAAGTTTTGATGAGATGAAAGAGATGTGTGATTGGGAACCATTCTTTGATGAAGTATGTTCAAAGAATTTAGACTTTTTAAGAGGCAATTTACTAACAGAAACATTTCATAAAAAGTTTATCAATGAACTAACGAAAGATAAAGTTTGTTTGTTCCATGTTAGTAATATATTTTCATATGAAGCAGAAACTTATTACTATGATATATTTCAAAGACTTTTTTCATTCTACAACTTATTTGTATTGATGAAGAAACACACAAAGAAAACTATATTTAAAGGTTCTATATTTAATTTAGACAATTATGTTTCTACAGATAAAATGGATCCTTTATACTTTATAAACAAAGCAAAAGAATTAGCAATCACACCTTGGCAGAAAGAAAAACTTGTAGATTTTGAATCTTCTCTTATGAAAAGGTGGGAAGATATTATGCATGACTAAAAGGTTAGAAGACTATAAGTGGATATGTCCTCAACCATTTGCAAATGTTTCAACAGACCCGTACGGTGTTTGGCAACCTTGTTGCATGACGCATTTTGAAGAAAGATTATCTACAGATAAAGATTGGGAAGAGTTACTAACTAAAAAAGATTTAAAAAATGTTAGAACAGATTCTTTTAGTGATTACTATAGAAGTAATTATATGAGTGAAGTGCGAGAGGCATTTAGAAAAGGCGAACAACCAGATATGTGTAAAGCGTGTGTACACACAGAAAAAAATGGTTTAAAATCGTTAAGACAAACAAGTATAGAAAGATTTAATAATGAGTTTAGTCATAAGAAAAAAGAATTAGAAAGAATAATCGAAGAAGACTGTGAACCCACTTTTTTTGAATCACCTATGCTGATATCATTAGGTGGTAACTTATGTAATTTAAAATGTGGTATGTGTCACGATTTTGTATCATCTGCTAGAAAGGCAGAGTCTATTAAGTTAGGAGAAATAGAAAAATCATCTGCTCTGCTAGTACCAAATCATTGTGATAAATTTTACGAAGACTTGGATTTTATAATAGACAATGCATTAGAGTTTGAACTACCTCAAGCAGAACCTCTTTTAGTAGAATATAATTATGAGATATTAAAAAAATTAAAAAAAGGATGTAAATTAAAAGTAGTTACAAATGGTACAATTAATCCTGATAGGTTTATATCTCTTGCTAAACATTTAGACACCACAATAAATATATCAATAGAAGGTGGTAAAGATGTTAATACCTACATAAGATATCCTAGTAAGTGGGAAACTATAATAGAAACTTATGATAAACTAGATAAACATTTTGATGTGTCTTTTATGTCTACAATAAACTCATTAAACATAGGTAAGTTTACTCAACTCAAAAAAGATATTGGTCATAGAAAATGGAATCAAGGTTCTGTGATTGTAAATAATAGACCATATACTTTGTCTGCCATACCTGATGATGTCAAAGAATTATATTTAAATGATTTGTATGAGTTTGGTATGATTGAGTTAATTAGTTATCTAGAAAATAGTATGTATGATAAAAAAATAATGATTGAATTAATGCAACATTGTAAGAGAAGAGATAACTTGAGAGGAACATATTTACCTGATGTCTTCCCAGAGTGGAGAAAATACTATGAAGAAACTTGAAGATTATGAATGGATATGTCCTGAACCATTTACTAATTTAATGACAACAACAAGTGGTCATTATATGCCTTGTTGTGCAATGGATTATTTAAGTTTATTTCAAAATCATGGTAAAGAATTAAAAACAACTGAAAAAGATTCTATAAAAAAATATTTCAATAGTGACTTTTTAAAAAAACTTAGAAAGGCAATGAAGGAAAATGATAAACATTTTCTTAAAGATATATGTAAGAATTGCATCAAAAGTGAAGAAGCGGGTAATAGGTCGCATCGCCAATGGTACTTACAGAGATTTATACAAGATGAATTTACACATAAGAAACAGGAATTGGAAAGATTAATAGAAACAGAATCTCAACCATCATTTCTACATAGTGTTGAAGCATTATCTGTAGGGGGTAATTATTGTAATCTATCTTGTAATATGTGTGGAGAAGGTTGTTCTAGTAAATATAACGCAGAGGCAATTAAATTAGGTGAAACAAAACATATGTTACCACAACCAGAAAATTACAAAAAGTTTTATGATGATTTAAATGACTATGAGATATTAGAGTTTAAATTTACAGGAGGTGAACCATTACTCGTCAAAAAGAATTATGAATTAATGGAGAAACAAAGTAAAAATACAATTATAAGAATTATTACAAATGGTACAGTTGACCCTAGTAAACTAATTAAAATATTAAAAGATTTTGAAAAGGTAATAATAAATGTTTCAGCAGAAGGACCTAAAGATGTAACTAATTATATTAGACACGGTTCTGACTTTGATAAAGTTTTAAAACATTATGATATGATGCAAGAGGTATGGGGTGATGATGTTATGTTTACTACAACAATCAATGCTCTAAACATATCTAAGATACCTGAACTATTACGATTGAGAAAAGGTCATGCAGGTTCACCAGTAACTAATAATTTTTATTCTGTTAACAGCATACCTGACGATATAAAAGAAATATATCTACAAAAATTGTATGAGGAAGGTGAGTATGATTTAATTAAATATTTACAGAATTCAGAATATAATGAAACAGATATGTGGAAGATGTTAATGCATATAAAAGGAAGAGATAGATTAAGAGGCACTAATTTATTAGAGGTGTTTCCTGAATGGAAAAAATATTATGAAACTTGTAACGGTTAGAATAGGTAACAAATATGGTCCTGAGTATGAAAAATACTTAGAAAAAAAACTACCTGATTATGAATTTATTTGGGTGCGTGAACCTATTCAAGATAATGTGCAGTTACAATGGAATAAAATGTATGGTATGAATTTAGATATTGATGAACCTATTTGTGTTATTGATATTGACATACTATTAATAAATGATTATAAAAAGATATTTGAGTATCCTATTAAAAGAGATGAATTTATTGCAATGCCTGGTTGGTGGAGAGATACTCATCAAGAAAAGTACAAAATAAATGGTGGTTTTTTTAAATACTATCCTAAAGATGTAAAGTATATTTACGATAAGTTTATGAAAAATCCTGGTTACTGGCAAAAATATTATATAAAAAATGGCACTACGAAAGGTCCTATTAACGGTGAACAATATTTTGTAGAGGATAGTGTACGAGAGAGATTAAAATTAAAACTGTTACCCAATGAATGGTTTACAAGATGGACTATGGGTGATTTAATAAATAAAAAGTTAAGAGAAGATTGGGAAACACAAATAACTAATAAGTATAAGCGTGTTACAGGTAATAATTACATATATTTGGGCGGTGAGTTTCATTCAGATATTAAGATGGTTCATTTTACACACAGTCTAAATAAACCACATTTATGGAGGGATTATGATAGATTTAGTTGATAATACAAACATATTGATTTTTAATTTTAATCTCAATGAAGATTTATTATTATTAGAATATGAAAGATTAAAACACAAAGAAAAAAACTATAAAGATGAAAGAGGTGAAGTGCCTTTTTGGAAAATAGTACATGGTCATTTTGATTATGCAAAGCAATTAGAAGAAACTTTTAATATAAAATCTAGACCCAGATTTTACAACTTAGAACCTAATTCTTGTATACCTTATCATACTGATAGAAAAACATTATGTTCAATAAATTTTATACTAGATTCAAAAAATCCTGCACCTGTAAAATTTAGACATAGATGGAATATAGAATTAGAATATGAATATTATTATAAATGTGCATTACTAAACACACAAATAGAACATAGGGTAGAAACTAAAGATGAAAGTAGATTACTTTTTAAGTTGTCTATATTTGATGAAAGTTTTTCAGATGTAAAAAGGAAAATAAAAAATGTCACCAATAGTTGATTGTCAAATACAATTTGATACAGAAAAATTAATTGATTCTTATAATAGTGTAGAGATACCTAAAGACTTTACTTATGACCAAAATCAAATTGCAATTACTTCTTTTGATGGTAAACAATTATTAGTTGATAGTAGATTTAACGAGGATTATAAAAGAATACCTGAAGCAGATTTAAACTTGTTGAATGAACACTTTAAAGATACTTATGTAGAAGAAATTCTTAATGTAATTAATAAAAGATACAAAACTACTAAGTGGAGATTTATGAAATTGACTTCAGAAAGAAGAGCATATTCATATCACCATGATGAAACAAAGAGATTACACATTCCACTATTGACAAATGATGAATGTATGTTTATAATAGAGAAACAACTTTATGAAATGAATCATCTAGGTAGAATGTATGAGATGGATACAACACAACATCATACAGCATTAAATCTAGGTTGGACAGATAGAGTACATATGGTAGGAGCATATAGTGAATAAATTTGAAAAATATTGGAAGAATGATGATGTATTAAAAAATTATCCTGAAGATGTTGCGAAAATGTTTTATGATAAGTTTTTTAAATTACCAACGATAGGTAAAAGACAATATAAAAAATTATATAATCAACCTTTACGAAAAACTAAATTAAAAATTAATGTTGTAGAATTTGTAAATGAAGTACAACAATATAAAACTTGTTTTCAAAAATGGGGCAATAAAAAAGATAAAGGTCAAAGATGGGGTTTACCATTAGTTAATGAAACTGGTATTATAGATGAACCTGATGACACAATACAACCTTTAGATGAATTGTTTTTTGAAAAGGGTAAATTGTTAATGGATGTAGAGATAAGAGAAAAGACAATTGCTTGTATGATGGAATCATTACAACCTTTAAGAAAATTATATCCGTATCTAGTTCGTTCTGCAATACTTAAATGGCATTGGGGTGCAGGATTTGCTAGACATAGAGATATGGAGTTACCTGCAAATCACTTTAGATTGTGGGGTACTTGCTCAGAAAAAATGGTTTTAAAAATAGATGACCAAGAGATGAGAGATATTGAAGCAGGTAGAATCTATCTAATTGACACTTCTAAATTTCACGAAGGGTGGTCAAAACAAAATCATTTATTTCAATTCTTTTTAGGTGTCAATTTAGATGCCTATGATACATTGGAGAGTATATGCTTAAACTAGTTGAGTTTGATGAAGATTTAGATTTGTCATTTTTTTATGAAGAATGTAAGAAAGAAGGTTTAAAAAACAATAGTAGTCAAAACAGAATTTATGATAAATTTAAAGTTTATGATAAACATATGACTTGGATATTATATAATAATCACTTTCCTGTTGGTTCTACAGTTGCACATTCATTTGATGATTATGAAAAAGGTTCATTTAGAATAATGGCAACAACTTGTATATTATCAAAGTATTCAACATTCAATACAAACTATGGTAGAATGGGATATCTTGCAGGATTTAAAAAACATTTTCATCCATCTGCTAGATTTTTTGTGCCAGCATGTATTGATTGGTGTGGTATAAATAGTAATATGTACATAACAACACACCCAGAAAAAACTGGGCAAATGAAAAAAGTGCATGGATTAATAATGAAGTTATGGGAAGGTATGAAACTTGTCACTAAAGTTGATGAGATTGATTACAGAAATTCTAAACAAACTGTTTGGCGATTTGATGCTAAAGAGTTCTTAAAACAATTAGATAAATACCCATTAGAACATGATTTTTTAAAAAACGAAGTGAGGACATAATGACCGAAGTTAATGAAAGAAGATTTATTATATTAGATAAAGAATATAAAGAAAGTGAGTTATCTGCTCAAGTTGTTAATTGGATTATTTGCAAACAAGAAGTTGCTCAAGGTAAACAAAGACATTTAGTTGAAATAGAAAAAGCAGATGTGTTAATTGATTTTTATGATACACAAGTTAAAAAATACATAGAGGTAAAAAATGGCAGCGATAGCAAATCTAAGAGTTGAAAAAGGTTCTACTTTTAGCACAGATGTTACAGTAAAATCAGAGAGTGGAACTGTATTTGATTTAGATGGTTATACTGCAAGTGCAAGTATGGCAAAAGGTTATGATAGTTCTTTTTACTCTAGAACACAGTTTACTTGTACTATAACAACACCTAGCACAGGAATTATAACACTATCACTAACTGCTGACCAAACAAACGCATTAGAAGATGGTAGATATGTTTATGATGTTGAGATATTAAGAACATCTGATAGTACCATAACAAGAGTTATTCAAGGAATAATTACAGTTTCTCCTACAGTTACTATATAATTTCATTATAAATACCTCTAGAGAGAGGAATTATAATGGCGACAGGCAAGATAAGCAGTCAAAATATTACTGCCACCATTGGTGGTTCTAATTCATCAGGACCTTCTAAAGTTTCTGTATCTACACCTAGTGCGTCAACATCATCTACATTATCAGGTCTAACTGATATTTCAACCTCAGGCAAAAGTGATGGCAACATTTTACAATATGTTTCCTCAACCGATAAATTTACAGTCACAGATACATTATCAGCATTATCTATAACTACTTTAACTGCTGGTACTGGAATAATACCTACAGTAAAAGCAACATCTAGTGGTGATGCATTTACAATACCGTCATCTGATGGTACATCAGGTCAAGCATTAATAACAGATGGTTCTGGTTCATTATCTTTTAGTTCAGTTGAGGGTGCATTAAGTGATGCAACCACCTCTACAAAAGGTAAAGCATCATTTAGTTCAGATAACTTTAGTGTTTCTTCTGGTGCGGTTTCAATAAAAGATGGTGGTGTTGCAAACGCCGAACTAGCAGGTTCTATTGCTAATAGTAAATTAGCAAATTCAAGTATTACAGTTTCAGATGGTTCTTCTTCTACTGCTACTGCATTAGGTGGTACTATTACTTTTTCAGGTACTGCTAATGAAGTTGAAGTGGGTGAAAGTTCAGGCACAATCACAGTAGGTTTACCTGATGATGTGACTATAACAGGTAATCTAACAGTTAGTGGTACTACAACAACTATAGATACTACAAATACAACAATCAAAGACAAATTTGTAGAATTGGGTACTGGCACTACAGGAAGTGCAAGTGGTGATGCAGGACTTGTTATAGAGAGAGGAAGTGATGCAAATGCATTTATAGGTTATGATGAGAGTGCAGATGTTTTTACAGTAGGAACAGGTACATTTACAGGTGCATCATCAGGTAATTTATCAATAACAAGAGGTGAATTCGTTGCAAATATAGATGGTTCTAATTCAACACTAACTAATATACCTAATTCAGCATTAACAAATTCTGCGATAACTATAAATGGTGCTTCAGTTTCATTAGGTGGTTCAACATCAATTAGCACATCATTAACACTTTCTGCTGATAGTGGTACAAATGACAGTTTTACAACAGGTAGCACATTAACATTTACAGGTGGTGAAGGTATTGACACAACAGTATCAGATGATACTATAACTATCGCAGGTGAAGAGGCAAGTACATCTAACAAAGGTGTGGCATCATTCTCAAGTGATGATTTCTCAGTTAGTTCTGGTGCTGTAACAGTAAAAGCAGGTGGTATAACTAATACACAACTTGCTGGTTCAATTGCAAACTCTAAGTTAGCAAACTCATCTATTACAATTAATGGTTCAGCAGTTGCGTTAGGTGGTTCTACATCTATCAGCACTTCGTTAACACTTGCCGCCGATAGTGGCAGTAACGATTCATTTACCACAGGTTCTACTTTAACCTTTTCTGGTGGTGAAGGTATTGACACAACAGTAAGTGATGACGAAATTACAATCGCTGGTGAAGATGCTACGACAAGCAATAAAGGTATAGCATCTTTCTCAAGTGATGATTTTAGTGTATCATCAGGTGCAGTAACAGTTAAAGCAGGTGGTATAACTAATACACAACTTGCAGGTTCTATTGCTAACGCCAAACTTGCTAATTCATCTATTACAATAAACGGTGTTGCAATAGCATTAGGTGGT
>Ga0181407_1000018_pt1 | contig 46794 bp, 35 predicted proteins | sample 30SPOviralmetaG_FD_130136 | JGI IMG/M metagenome (GOLD analysis project Ga0181407, IMG submission 130136) | Marine viral communities from the oligotrophic San Pedro Time Series (SPOT) site, San Pedro Channel, CA, USA - 30 SPOT_SRF_2012-01-26 | ecosystem: Environmental > Aquatic > Marine > Strait...
ACTGAGAATGAATCAAAATAGTCTCCAATGAATACAAACTCAGTAGCATCAGGATTCAGCTCGATAATCTTCTTCCAACTCACGTGTCCGTGAATGTCTCCTATTACTACTATTTTACTCATCATTTTTACCTTTATGCTTCTTAGTACGTCTATATTTCTTTTTGTTTCTCACTGGAGTCGGCATACGCAAAGCATCTAACCACTCTTGTAGTGTTAGATTTACTTCTTTTAATTTTTTGCTTTTGTCGTCCATGGTTTATAGTACTAATATACGAAAAATAATTGACATAAAAAAATCTAGAGGCAATTATTTTGCAAGAATTGCAAACTTTTCTGCTTCGATCTGTTTGATCTTAAGTGCAACATCCGGGCCTTTAACTCCGAATTCCTTCATAACATCTTTACCATTTGTAGATGGCTTGTATTTAAAAAAGGCTTTAATCATTTTAGCATCTAATCTATTAATCTTTACAAACTCTAAAATAACCTTCTTATCAAGTCCGCTATTTTTAAATTGCTTATGTGTATCAAACACATTCGCTGGATCAAATGTCATTAAGTTCTTTAAGAATACAACTGCACTAATTTCATCATTTGAAAATGTAGCCTTGTTCATTTCTTTCTTAAGAATATCTGTATCGTTTGCCATAAACAAATGAGTCAATTGAATTAACCAATTATTTGTATCGATAAACTTTTCGCTAATAGGCAATGTCGGGAACATGATATTCCATAGCTTAAATTCAGAAACCATTTCTAAGTATTTCTTAGCAGACTTTGCAGTCGTTACTGATTTCTTAAATTCATCTCTGATTCTTTCTGGGCTAATACCTTCTAAACTATTATCTGTTAGAATTGCTTCTGCAGTTTCTTTTTCTAATTTACTTCCAGTTCTACCAGCAAATCTTAAGGCTCTTAATTTTCTAAGTGGATCTTCTGCAAATCTATCTGCAGCAACACCAACCGTTCTAATCTTTGAATTCTTTATATCTTCTAAGCCACCTACAAGATCGACAACCTCTTCTCTACCCATATCATAGAATAATGCATTGATAGTTAGATCTCGTCTTAAAACGTCTTTATCTATTGTTGAGTACTCCACGGCATCAGGTCTTCGGCCTTTACCAATATCTTCTCTAAATGTTGCAACCTCAACTCCAGCTGGATCTGATGGTACATTTACAATAACCACACCAAATTGATGTCCAACTTCTCCGGTGGTTGTGTAACCTGCATTAGTAACTATTTCAATAACTTCTGCTGGAAATGCATCTGTTGCTAAATCAAAGTCTTTTGGCTTCTTACCAAGTAGTGCATCTCGAACTGCACCTCCAACTACAAAAAGTTCTTTACCATTCTTTTTAAATAGTTTATGCAGATCTAATATATCAGAAGGCACATTCATCTTAAGTGAATTCTTTGCCTCTGTTAAAAGTCTAAAATCTGTGAAGTTTTGTAAGTTCATTAATTATATATCTTGTTTATTACAGTACTAACATAATAAAAAAGCCTGAAACTAAAAAGTATCAGGCTTATTATTTTATTAAAGTTATTAACAATTATCCCATTGCTGCTTCAATGTCCCATTGAATTCTTTGTAATGGATCGTCGCCTCTAAATTCTTTCTTCACCCATGCAATTAATCCAGGTTCGAACTTAGCATTTTGTGCCATTTCAAAACCAAAGCTTGAGTCGTGTCCACCTCCATCATTATCGTATGCTAGATCAGAAATCCACTTATCATACTTCTTTTGGTTCCACTTTACTTTCTTAATTTTTTTAGCATGAGGTCCGTCTCCTAATGTAGAAGTGGCAGCCATGTAACTTCCAGGTTTAAATACACCAAGATCTTTACCAGTCTCATCGTACTTGATTTCTTTTCTAAATCTTCTTAATGAATATTCACCACCTTTAAGCTGTGTTCTAGGAACTACTTCTCCTTGAGATGCACCAATAGCTATTTTTCTTTCTTCAGCTTTTTTAGGATCTGTTTCAAAATGTAGATCTCTAACTGCATTTTCAAATAAAGCCGCTTCATAAATATTATCAACCGTCGATTCATTAACAAACGTTGAGAATTGTGTATATAAATTAAAAGATTCCATTTCTAATTTCTTTTTTGTATTATCCTTCTTAGCCTCTTCTTCATCATCATCTATATCTGCTACTGAAAGAACGTCTCCAGAACCTACTGTAGTTGCTGTTGGTAAAACTGGGTCTCCAATACCTCCAATAGTCATACCTGGATTTAAAGATACTGCTCCTGCTGAATTTTCTTCTAATGATTTATCTTCTGACATAGTGTTTTGTTATATTACCAAGCGTAATCAAATCCTTCGATTTTAGCTATTTTTTCTTTAAGTGATAAAGCGTAATTCTTAATCTCTCTTTTATACCAAGATTCAGATGAACCAAATCTTTTTTCAGATTCTTCTTCTTGTCTAACATAATCACAGTATCTAGAATAATCATCTAATATATTTGACATGTGATTAGAAGCATCTCTAAGTTTTACTTCTTTACCTTTTGCGTTTTCACCAATTTTGATTTCCTCATATCTAGTCTTTTTACCACTAGCTAAACCTGCTTTAATTTGATCGGTTAACTGGTCGATTGCATCTGCTACCATTTTATCTAATGGCATTGTTGCAGCCTTAGTAGCTAGAATTTGGTGGTATCTGTCGTTGTTAGCTTTCTTAAAGTCTTTATCATTTGTAAATGCAATTGCACCACGTTTAGCTTCAGCTCTAGCTGCTCTTAATTGTGCAGTAGAATACTTTTGTCTAATTAGGTCTAGGTTAATAACAAGAACTCTATCAGAAACTTCTGCGATTCTTTTACCATTATTAAGTCCAGTTCCTGACCAGCCTCTGTATTTATGTGATACACCAACTTGGCCATCTTTACCTTTTTTACCGTCTTTCTTAAATGATTTATTTCTTGAATATCTAGACCAGTCATTAGTATAGAATTCTCTATCACCAGACATTGCTGCTATTAAAAGACCTCCACCTGGTACAGTTTTTAAAGCACCATAACCAGCATCATAAGGAGTATATGGATTTTCTTTTTCGTTATCAGATATAAAGAATAGTATATGCTTTGATCCACCGTGTTCTTTAAACACCTTAGTTGGATCATTACTTACGATCATATCCTCATCACCTACTTTATCTAATGCAACCTGAGCTAATTGGTAAAAACCACCAGCTAGTGACTTTAAATTTTGCTTACCGTATTTACCTTCTTTGTTACTCATCAAAACGCTAGCTAGTAAGCTACTACCTAATGCTTCGTTTAAGAATCCGTTTGCTCCAATAAAGTCAGAGAATGATTCATGTAAAAATGTATTTTCCATATCTGTTGTTTGTGTTTTAATATTTTCTAGAAGACCGATAGCAATACCATTGACTTCTCTATCTCCTTTGTCAACATACTTTTTATTAAGGATCATAAAGGTAAATCCATCTGCTGTTACTTGGTAATGTGGCATCATGCCTGTACCAAAGTCGTATTTATATTTAGCTGCTTTTAATTCTTTACCAACGTCCATAAATGATTTAGCTTTACCTACTAATTCAGCAAGCTTATCTAAGTGTGTTCCAGCGTCATCCTTTTCGTTAACTACTGATTCGTCAATACCTTTGTAAATTAAAGTGTCCCAATGAACATCTTCTACCTCATCTCTATAATCAGCATATACGTCAACTTCCCAATTACCACCTTCTTGATCTACTCCCATGAAATAAAGATCTTTACCCTCATTACCGTGGTCATCAATTACATCATAGTCGTCAAATTCTATTTCGTATTTCTTACCTTTATATTTAACAACAGCATTAGGCCAATCAGATTTTGTAACCTTAATCTTTTCTTCTAGTTTTTCAGCGTTAGCCTCTTCAATATACTCTCCAAGTTCTGGATCGTCCCATCCATTAGGAGATGCTAAAACTGATTGTAGATCTTCTCTTGAACCTGTTAGCTCAACTTCTGGCCAACCACTCGGTCCACTAGGATCTAGAATTTCCATTGTAACTTTATGTTTCTTTAAAAGTTTTTTAAGTGTCTTTGATTTAGGATCCATTGCATCCATAACTACAGTAGCTTCACATATAGGAAAAGCCCTTAATGTAGGTAAGTCTAATTCGCTTAGAATTCTAAGACCCCACTTTGAAAGTTTAATACCATCTTCAGAAACATTAAAATATTTTGAATTAGTATTTCTCCATCTATTAGGACTTGCAGATACTTTTGAAATTATTTTAGAAAACTCTTCTTCAGTAATTACACCATCTTTCACTGCCTTTAAAACTTCATTTCTAACGCTAGCAGTTTTTCCAACAGTAGATGCTGGGTGGTTTTCAGTATATTTTCTTTTAATTGTTATTTTCTTACCTTCTTTTAAGAAGTCTTCTAAGTTTTTCATGATTATTTAGCTTTAATTTTTGCTTGATGGCCATTAGTTTCTGTATACTGAAATGCAAATTTAGACTTTGCAAATAAAGTACCCATTGTAAAGGAAATAAAAGTACCTTCTGGATTTTTCATTGCTATATTGTATGCATCCCCAGCAGAAGCTTCATCATCAAAAATACCAATAATATTCTTTGAGGTTGCAGATCCCATTCTAATTTCACCTTGTAATCTAACAGATTGACCATTAAAATCTACATTGTTATGTGCCATTAATAAATACTTAGTTGCACCCTTTTCTGGAAGGTTATCAGCATGTTCGCCAAATTCAGTTCTAGTATTAAAGTAATAAGATCCAAATGGTATTGATTCGTTTACTTCTTCGTTTCTTACGTTTCCAGTAAAGCTTTCGAAAGATTCTATATTATTCATATTAATATTCTATTTTGTTTATATATTCTTAATAAATTTATTGAATGTTTGAAACTCTATCTCGCTAGATTCTGCCACTACTCCAACAGAGTCTTCCAGTTTAGACTTTAATTCAGCATACATATTATGTAATGCCTTTGGCGTTAACTTCTTAAAGAGTTTCTCATCACCATCTAACATTGCATTTCTTACTTGAGTTGCTGAAATATTCTTACCTGTTCTAGGGATTTCAAATAAACCAAAATCATCTCTAACTCCTAAGTCATCTCTATATTCTTGCTTATCTACTTGATAACCATAAGTCTTCATTCTATCACTTCCTGTTCCCCATAATACTGGTTCGTATTTTGGTCTCATTGCATTAAACATAGTGTCAATACCTCCAGTTGGAATTACGAAAACTTCTTCAATTGGATATTTAGATTTTAAAGAGTTAATCATTGCTACTTGAGTTGCCTCATCATAAGGTCTTTTAAATGCATCCTCTTTTTTCTTGTTCTTAGCTTTTACTAATAAGATTACTACCGGGTGTCCATTTTGCTTATGAATAGTTTCGACTACTTTAGCATGGCCTAGTGTAAATGGTTGGAATCTACCAACAAACATATTAACTAATTTCTTACCTTGTTCTGGGTAATCTACTTTTAACGCTTCAGTAATTGGACTTACTTGAGTGCTAATTTTCTTATTAAGTAAATATTGATTAAAATTCATGACATCATTTTCGTTAGCTTCTGCCATGATTAAAGAGTCTATCTTTTCTATAATTGAATTAATGTTATTCATTAGATCTGCATTAATAAGATCTGTCTCTTTATTTCTTTTCTTTCTAAAACTACCTAATGTTATTTTAAATAATTCGGAAAGTATTTTATCTTGTACTAGAGTTAGTGTTTTTTCGTTCTGTAAAAACTTATGATTTAATTCAAACATAGGTGATTCTGAAAAATCTGCAGAATCAAATTTAGCACCAATATATTTAGTTGCGTTCTTTTCAATATAGTTATTAAAAACTTCTGACATTAATTCTAAATATCTTTTGTCAGTTTCCTCTTCTGTTAATTTAATATCTTCAAATTCAAATTGAGTTAAGTGTTCTACAATATCTAATATTGTAATTTGATACATGTCAGATGGTTTTCTATCTTCGCTTGGTTTTTTATTAAACTTCTCTAGTTTAAATGATTGTAAAGATTTGCCATCATGAAAATTAACTATAAATCCTGCAACATCCTTTGAAAGATTATTCATTAAAGTAGATTGCTTCATGTTCTCATTAAATATACTAAATACAGCTCTTGTAAATGAAGGCTTATCTTTATCTTCAAACGTCTGTTCAAATTCATTGATTGACATTGATAACATTCTTTTAAGCGCATCTTTTTGGCCTGAATGTAATTGACCTTCAAATATTACTGGAGGTGGACCAACTTCTAATATGCCTGCCCACTTCATAAGTACTTTACTATCTCTAATTACCTTTCTAACCTTATTAGGATTAGAAGGCTGCATTACTTGTATATGTGTTAAGATTAAATTGGATTTAGGTAATATGTCATATTCTATATCCATTGTTTTACTATCACCAACATATTCAAATCCAAATTTCCAATCAAATGGCATATCATCAACAGAGTCTTTTGATACAGATTTAAAGTGTCTAATTGCATTTTCATAATATCTAACAATAGTACGATCTACTACATTCATAGGATCTTTAGATCCTGATTTATAGTATAAAAAACCATTACCATTTCTTTGAACATGAAATGATGAACCATTAATTTTTTCAGTTACAATACATTTGTTACTTAATAATGTATCAATGTCTGAAATATTAGCTCCTTCAAAATATGTTTTTAAATTATGTAGTGCCATTATCTTCCGTATTTTATGATACCCATTAGCTGGTTAATCGCAGCAAAAGTACCTGTTAGTTTAAAGGTTTTTCCTTTAAATTTAAAGACCACGCCTTCTGTTGGGATGATCGACTCAATACCACCAATTCCCTCTAGTCTTTTTAGTTCTTTTTCAACCTTTTCAATTTGAGTAAGGTCGCCATTCTTTTTAATCTTGCCAGCTTCAGTTCTAATCTGATTATGTAATCTTGCTTTTTCAGCATCTGGATTAGCAGCTACAAAATTAGAAGCGTTCTTTAAAACATCTGCACCTAACTCTAAAAATAGATTCTCAAAAGGTAAAATGTTTTCTTTATACTTCTTATTTCTTTGACCATCAAAATCTTTAACAGCCTTATTTTGTTCCGGTGTTAATTCCTTCTTTAATGCAGTTAACTTAAGTGTCTTCTTATCTAAGTAAGCCCATCTTAAAAGTAAACCCTCTTTATGTGCAGGGTCTAGGTCTGCAAAGTTCTCTTCGATTTGGCTTCTCCACCACATCTCGTGATACATTTTAACCTCATCTTGATCTGATAGACTATAAGTATCTCTCAGTTTATTTATTGCCTTTTCGTAATAGCCGACTCTCTCATCAAAGTTAATGTCTTTTCCTAACTTTAAAATTTGAGGGGGAATTATTGTAAACGTCTTTTGAACATCTGACTTTAATTCTTTAAGAGCTTTAACTAAATCACCAGCAACATTTTGCTTTCCAGTTTGATTACCTTCACCATCAGTCTCCACAATACCATGAAATTGTATAACATCTCTGTCATAATAGATAACATTAGGATTTTTAGAGTAAATTAGTTCCATATTAACGAAATTCAATCCGTTGGCGAACATTGATTGATCCTTAAGCGCTGGGAGCGCCTCTGCTAGATCTTTAGCAGCAAAGATATATGTTTCTTCAACCAGCTTTGACGCGTGGCCAGTAAACATCTTAATGATACCATTTAGGTCTAGTGGATTTATCATTTGCCCTTTATTTCTGGCAAACATTGCTTGACCATCTTTTACAGTTGCAAATAGGTTTTGACCATCAGTCTTTTCAGTTGCAGCCTCTTCGAAATCTAACCCACCTTGTAATGAAGATTTAACAATAATCTTGAAATCTGCAAAAGTTAATGAGTGGTCATCGAAAGGGTGCATCATGTGTCCTGCTGCTCCACCTTCAAATATGAAATCCTCCAAGCTGTTCACCTGGAGTTTCTCGTTTAAAAATTCTGTAAAATTAGTGTATATCTTCATAAGAAGTCTTAGGCTTTTTCAGTTTCTTCAACTTCTTCTTTTATTACTGGGAAGTTCTTTCCGTTAAATTCAAATTCTTCAGCATCTTCTTCAATTGCTTTTGCTCTTGCTGCTAAAAATGCATTACCTTCATTCATTACAGACTCATTAGCCCATATTAATTCAAATGCATCTACAATTTTTTGAGCAGTATCACTATGTCCGAATCCGTCTAAGAATAAAGCCATACCTTCAACAATACCGATACCTGACCATCCTGCAGCGTTTGCCATGAATGCTCCTTTATCATCTAATAAATTAATGATTGTCTTTTTACCAACTGGAACTGACATACCACCAAGGCTATCAAGTTCTACCATTACGGTTGTGATCTTACCTTTGATTGCTTTACTTACTGGATCTCTATAAGAGTGGAAGTTAGCATCTGTTAAAGCCTCTGCCATCATATATTTACATACTCCTAAAATAACGCCAGGTGCTGCTAACGCAGGGTGCTCCATAAAGAATTTCTCTATTGATTTATTTACTTTCTTAGCATCTCTTGCATTACCTTTACTTGGTTTGAATGCTTCATTAACTGCAGATTCGCTAACATTAAGCGACTCGAATGCTGGTAAAAGTCCAGTTTCAGCGTAAACATCTGCCATATACCAGCTGCCATCTCTTTGGTCAAATAAATAGACAAATTCAGCACCCCCTTTCTCAGACGCATCTCTTAAAAAATCATTTATTTTTTTAGCATCACCATCTAGTGTGGTTTTATCTCCGTAAAAGTTAATCTTACTTGGGTCAGCTTCTAAACCAGAAGCCCCACCTTTCTTTAATAAAGCGCTAACGCCAGATCCATCTTTGTAACCCTTTTTAATAGTAGGTAGCATGTGGTCTGGATAACCGTCGTAATGCATGTATACTGCAGAAATCTTACCTCTTTTATTGATAATACCTATTTGAGAACGCGTGCCTTCTTCAATAATTGCTATTGCTTCTGAAATTTCTGAAGCACCTAGCTTTTCATAGAATTTAGTTTTATCCTCTTCTTTAAGCTCTTTAACAGAAGTTACTCCGAATTCGCTTAATAAAGATTTAAATTGATTTGCAGCAGTGTCTCTTGCGATTGATTGTTCCTCTTCTACTTTTGCTGCTTTTACAGCTAAATTAGACTTAGCAAAGTCTTGAAAGGATTGTAGTTTGTGTGAACTCATTTTTATTAAGTTTATTTTATACTTTCTTGTACTATAGTATTATATATCTCCATCAAATTGCACATTTTTTACCTCAAACGGAAACTTCTGTTCCTTATAGATCTTTTGGCGTGCTTTTGAGTGTCGAATTAAATAATTATCCCAATCAGGGGAGGATAAGTCATCTACAAAATCAATAATGTTTACCTCTGATTTGGTATGATGTTTTCTTAAACCTCTACCAATTGATTGTCTAATTATGACTTCCGATTTAAACGATTCTGTAAAGAATATGTTGTGGATTTTATTAATCGAAATACCGGTCGAGAAGGTACCATAAGAGGCAACAATAACCACTTGAGCGCCTGCTTCCATCTTTTTCTTGTATTCTTCTCTAATGTCTTTGTCGGTATTTCCATCCACGTAGTATATTGGCTTATCACTATCTTGGCGTAGCTTTTCATATATTCTTTTACCGTGTTCAATCCTGTGGAAAAGAACAAGACTATTGCCCCGTACTCTGGAAATAATGTTTGTAATGAAAGCAAGACGCCCTGTTGAATTAATAACATAATTGCTTTCAAATTTGTATACATCTTTGCTCTCATATCTATTTTGGGACATCTCGTAAAAAGCGTTCTTAGTACTTTGTGGAGCATAATCCATTTTTATTACCTTTACATTACAACCAGCAATATGGCCTTCATCTTGTAATAGTGCTGCTGTAATTTCTGTAATCACCGGTCCGGTATGAGCCATTAAGGTTAGTCGATCTAAAGTCTTTGCCTTTGGAATTGTACCTGAAAGACCAAACCTATAGTTGGCTGCTGTACATTTCTGTAGGATAGTTTTAATAGAAGTTGATTTAGCCTTATGTGTCTCGTCAATAATTACTGCATCAAACTGCTCAAAGTATTCTTTATCCTTTTTAACTAGTGATTGATACGTACCTATTACTACGTTTCTACCTGCTCTAATCTTTTGTCCAGAATATATTTGTTGTATTTTAATATTAGTTCCGTTTCTCCAGTTATAGTCCATAAAGTCCTCAGAGGCTTGTACAACTAACGAAACATTTGGTACAATGAATAGTATTCTACCTGCTTTGCCTTTATCTAATATATACGCAACTGCCATATACGAGATAAGAGTTTTACCAGCTGAAGTTGCTAACTCACTTAAACATCTTCTAAATTTTAAGATATTATATGCGGCTTCAATTTGATAGTCTCTTGGTGTAATTTCATGGCCTTCAAAATATTCATTTGCCCATTGTGTAAATTCATCTTGCTTTACACTCGGATCGAATAGTGAAGTAACACCATTCATTTTTAAATCATACTTATATGTTTTAGCCATATCCACCACTTCTTTCCAAAGTCCAGATGGAATCCACTTATCATCTTTTATATAAGAGATATAGCCATCCCATAGACCCTTCTTTACTAAAGGGTGAAATCGCCAATTATCAATTCTACGATTAAATGTAATATTTAATTGTTCTAGCTCTAAATCGCTAGCTTCATCAACACGTAGAAACTGTTTATTTTCTGTTAAACTTAGTTCCATTTATTATAGTCCGTTCAAAGACAGTCTGTTTCTAATTGCAAAGCCCATGTTATCTAAAGTCTTAACTGAACTTGCAAAGAATTCTAATTGGTTTTCAAGATGAGATAGTATCATATTGTCATCCGCTAGGTCTCCTTCTAAAAACTTTTCTTTTTGTTTTTCACCTAACTTATAGTCATATTCATAGTATCTAATATAGGCTTCCCTATATCTTAAACTAATTCCTGTCTTCTGTTCTTTTATTTTTACGTTTAAGTATGCAATCTGATCTACACAGGTCTGTCTTGATGATAACACTTCTGCTATCACTTGTTCCATACCGTCTACTTTTTTAAGTCCTCTTGCGAGTCCTCTTATTGTGTCAGACCATTGGTTTCTTTGTGCAGATAACTTTTGATCTAACGCTTGAATCTTTTCTTTGCTCATATTAGTTATATTAGAACAGAGACTTTTTGTTTGGATTTGGCTTAATAAATTTAGCAGCTTTTTGAGCTTTTTTAAATTTAGGCTTCTCCACAACAAAGTTATTACTCTGTACGTTAAACTCTTCTACGTCAAAATCAATAATTAACTTATTGCCTTTAAATCTCTCTGAATCTTTCAGAAAGTCTTCTAGATTATCTTCTACCATATCAGTTATACATACCATAGATCTAATTCGCTTGATGTAAAATAGTTTTCAATTTCTTTCCATGCTTTGGATTTTTGCTCGAAACATACTCTAACCAAATCGTTGAGATCTTTTATATTATATGTATCTAGCTTAAAATCTGTTAGAAATTTAGACCACATAAATACCGGTCTACCCTTCTTTAATTTCTCTGCCATTTTCTTTTTACCAGTTGCATCGTTATCAAACATATAACGCACAGTTGCCATTTCATCAAATTCCTCTGTAGATCTACCGGCAGTTGCTAGTGCTAAAGAGTTATGCATAAATTTTGCATCGATCGGTCCCTCGAATAGAGTGACTGGCTGTTGGAAATTAACCTGCATAATACCAAATAGTGTTGAGGCCTTTGCAAGTTTTGTTAATGTTTCCGGTTCTAATTCAAGCGGCTTTCCCCATTCTTCATAGAGCTTAGGTAAATCATAGGTAAGATACCTGGACCCATAGCCTTTCATGCGTCTTGATTGTGCGCCGATAATTTTACCTTCAATTCCCATATTTAAAATCCAAAGTCGATTACCTTTTTGGGAGAAAAGAAATTCATCCGCTTTATTGTGTAATAACCTATCTTTAAGTTGGAACCATATCCAATCACCTGGTGTTATTTCTTTAGCGCCAAATATCTGTTTAAATTCAGATACTGTTAATGCCAACTCTTGGACGCTAGCAAGAGATGAATTCTGTAATACTTGTTCTTGGCTTACCTGTGACTTATTAGCTTTTATATAGTCTATAATAGTAAATGAGTCGCCAGAGTTTGGCATACGAATCTCATGGTCTTTTAATATACCATAAAGATTTGTGTGGTGTGAACAATTGTAACAATGATACTGAAGAGTGTCCCAATACATATTTCCACGTTTCTTAGTGTCATCTGTATGGGAGTCACCACAATAAGGACACGCCAGGGTTATTCGCCCTGGCATGTCTTTAAGTAGTTGCTTGTTAGGAGTAGAATGTTGTTCTACACAGACTTGTTTCAGTGCTTTCTTTATTCTGCTCTTAAGCTCCTCAGTTAATTGTATGTTATTAGAGGTTGAGGTCATTCAAGAAAGAATCTAAATCATCATCCGTATTAGCTTTCGCTGGTTCTGATGCAGTTGCTGCTGCGGCTGCTACTGGAGCTGCTGCTACTGGTTCTGCCTTTGGAGTTGCCTTTGATGCTGGAGTTGATGTAACTTCCGCAATAGATTCTCCTGGATTTAAATACATTCTAAGAACGTTGTTTACAAAAGAACGAGTATCTTCGTCCCATGCTTTATAGTCATAGCCTGCAAGTGATGGAGCTGCTTCCAATTCCTCTTTAATACTTGCCATAGCTTCTTTAGATCTTTCTGCTGGAGTTTCTCCCATTAAGATTGCAGATTTACTTGAAGAGAATTTAGACTTATCGTAATTGTTGTATTCACCCTGTCTTGTAATAACTAATTCAAAGTTCTTACCTTCGAATAGGTCATATACTTGTGTTGGCTCACCAAAGTCTGGCTTCAATTCAGAATCAATCTTCTCTTTAATCTTATATCCAAATTTGAATACTTTGTAAGTACCTTCCATTTCTGGGTTTTGTGGGTCCTTAACGATCTTAATTAGAGAATAGTACTGCTGACGTCTCTTTAATTTCTCTGATGACTTACGGTCTACTGCAGAATCTGATTTTCTTAATTTCCAGAATACATCTGCAATTGGACAGTGTTCACCAATTGTTTGTGGAGAGTCTACTAATTTACCATCTCCATTAGAGTTAGTTAACCAGTGTACGTACTTTTGGATCAGAGATTTTCTTGGGTTCTCTGGGTTTGGTACAAAACGAATTAATGCTTTGTAAGTGCCGTCTTTACCGTCGTCGGCTGTAGGTTTGTAAATCTCGTTTACGGTTGTTCTTTCAGGCTGGTGTGTTTCCACATCTTCCACGCCTAAATTAAAAATGTCAAATGAATCGCTCATAATTTTCTTTTAGTTGTTTAAAATTGTTTAATAATGAAATACTTTAATTGTCTTTCAGTTCCTTATAGTTGTACAATAACCAATAGTTTCAAACTAGTTCTAATTATTTGTTCGGTGCTCCAATTCCAATCAACGCGTGATCGTATTTGATTTCAATTTTGCCAATTCCCTTAGTTGTATAAGGGTGACAATACGAACAAATTAAAGCGGATCCACCAGCTGGAAGTTCATGCCCATCTGATAAACCATCACTACATGCAGTATATTGAATTTCTAATACTTCGTCTTTAGACATATTAGTTATTTTAAATACTTCACACAGCATCACAACTAGTATTGAATGTTAATATAGCTCCATCCGGTTCCTTCCATCTATTATCCTCTAACTTAATCAGTCCTGACTTGTTGAGTAACGCCTCACGGTCTTGAGCCGTAATCTGGTTAAACTCTACCATTTTTTGTAGGATTCCTTGTAGACGAAGGTAATCTGCTGAAATTAACATACCATTCAATGTTTTGTTTATTATACTTATTATATATCTGAATTCCATTTTGTTTCTAGATAATATGTTAATAACTTTGTTTCAAAATAAGTGCCGAAATATTTTTTTATGTCAATTAAATTTCGTATATTAGTACTGTAATTAAAAACTAATAAACATGAGTAATCCACACTACGAACATCAATTAAAATTAGACGCTATGAAGAAACATACTAAATTGTCGTCAAGAAACAAAGACCTTCTTTTAATGGGGGCTAAGACCACTGGAAGCTTTCTAGAGGGTTATTATTATATAGAGGAAAGTTTATACATCGATGAGGCTGCCTCGCTCCATTCGTTCTGTACATGGATTGATGACATCATCGGAGGTGCAGGACCAGTTAATATTGATATGCTTTGGTTAGGTTTTAAATACCCTGAAGTAGATAGATATTCTTTGGCTTGTGTAGAAATCAAGAAACAAATGGATGAAATTAAAGCATACTGTTAAGATGAAGAAAGAAACTTTTAAGTGCTGTATTTGTGACACGCTTATTCTAAATTCACATGGTAATAATCCATGGCCAGTAAAAGATCATGGTAAGTGCTGTGATACATGTAATTCTAATACGGTAATCCCTATGAGAATTGCTTGGTATACTACTGGTTAGAAAATAGTTTGAGATTTGTTGAACCTTTTTGAAACCTTTTCTGGGTAGTCGCATATAAGTTATGTCTTTAACGCCAAAGGAAGATAAGTACCATTCCAGGGCTGAGGGCAGAGACTAGGCTGAAGGCAGAGATTAGGACAGTTTTGGAGTCCCGCGGTTTGAAGCAGATTTAGTTAGTCTGGCAAATTTTCCCCAAGTTGCTGAAGCAAATAATGATTAAGGAACCAAGCATCGACTAGATCATCAAATGGTTTCGGGACTTTCTTAACTTCATCACCTATATCATTTACACAATACTTAAATAAAGAAGTCTTAGCTAACTCTGGACTATCTACTATATTATTTAAGAAGGCAACCCAAAGAGCTAACTTATTCATATTCCCTTTACCAGCATGTTTCTTAATTGTGGTAGGTGCAACGGTCAGTAAATTTTTGACCTCGAGTTGATTTATCATTTGTTCTTTAAGGATCGCAGCTCCTGCTGCCATGTCAATCATATTATTAGTTCCCATCTTAGAACCGTATGACGTACCTTCGAATGCTATATGATAATCTTGTTTTGTCTTAGTTATATTGACGATTAGGTTAATAATATCGTCGGCTGTCTTAATGTATCTCTTGATTTTTGCGAACTCGTTCTTAGAGTAATCTCCAACTGAAGATTTCCAATCGGGTTGATGGACTAGAGTCACATCAGAAAAAGTACTTATTTCTTCTTGTCTTCGCTGTTCGGCTTTTGTACCTGAACCTGCTTTAATATATGAGATAAAGTGATATTCATTCGTGTCAGATTGCCAGACACAAATACCAGGGGAATTAAGCGAGAAGTCAACTGTAACTAGATTCAATTTAGAAACGTTTACCCATTGCAGCACCTAAAGCAGCACCGACTAATCTGGAGGTTAATAAATCGTAAAAGATACCTTTCTGAATACCAAGAACTCTGGCAATCATTTTACCAACACCTTTACCTAGAGCAAAACCGGTTAAACCACCGATGATAGAACCTAAAAGTCCTTCTTCTACTAGATCTTCTTCTAATCTATCTAAATCAAATGCGCCAGTTTCTTCGTTATGATATTGTTGTACAAATTGTTCCAAAGCATGGTCCACTTTTTCTTCTAATTCTTCAGTCCATTCTGACTGTAAGCCTTCTTGTAAAAGTTGCATGTCAGTATCTGTTAGTTGGGTTTCAACTAAGTACTCGTTAAATGTTTTAGTATCTCTCATGATTTATATATCAATCTATTTCTAATCTTAAATCTAGCTTATTGTAAAAGAACGTACATTCAAACGTATTGAAGTCAGCAACATTCTCTGCCATATTTAAGTTTAACTCATTTATAGAGTTCATTATTATTTTATTAAATTCCATATAGGCTACTGAACTTCCTTCTGCATCTAAAATTCTTAGAGTCATTGGTTCTATATAAGGCTCTTTAGTAGATCTAGCATAGTAGTATAAAAGAGTATCTTGCATAATCCAATAATTAATGAAGCCATCTAATAACTGCATAGTTACTGTGAATTCTCTAGAAATTGTATTTTGAATTGGCACTGCACCTCTATGGTATCTTGTAGTTCCATCGTTATCCGCTTGAGTAATTGGATCAAAAGATAAGCCTGGGATATTAAGTCCTTGAATAGAGTAGTTAATTAAATCAACTGGTTCTGCTAACAGATTACCTGGAGTTTTATTTAAGTAAGCTTTATATTTGTCTGCAACTTCTTGTGGTATAAAATTTCTAGGGAACCTAAAATCGTATGAATTATTTCTGCTATTTAATATCATTAGTTGCTTATGAATTTACCTTTTGTTACCATAGTCTCGTCAGTACCATTATCAATACTAATATAAAATGTATCGGATTTCATACCTCTAATAGAGTTTGCATTTTGCTCGTTAATCTTAAATAATACTTCTCCCTGTGACATATCCACATCTTTATTATACACGTGGTTAAATTTTAATTTAGTCTTACCATCACTAAATGATAAGATAACTAATTCGGCGTTCTCAAAAGATATTAATTCGAAATCATCACCTTTCTTTTTGCTAATTACAAATTTAATATATGTAGCAAATGGTGGAATAGTAATAGTTAAATCACCCTCATTTACAAATTCACTAGTATCTAATTCTTCAACATCTTTAATCATATCATTATTACCAGCACCTACAAGTTCTACTTTAGCAGATGATGCAACAACATTATATCTTTCAACAAATGCAGGAACATATTTAATAGTTCTAGGCAGGTTATCTGTAATAAACCCAGATATAACTTTATTAGAAGTTAAACTAGGAAGTACATTGTATACCTCAGTTAAAATATTTGGATTATCAATTTTAAGCGCCTGTAATTTTTTACCGTATTTAGCAGCTTGATTTACCGTCAATGAAGCCTTCTTTGTAATCTGAGTATTATCTGTTTGATTGTAAATTCTCATGGTTACATCAATTGAAAAGTTTACAGCGACTCCTGCATTTTGAATAACAGGTCTAAAAGTAACTGGCGTACTAAAGTCTTCATATTGTGTAAATGTGTTTTGAGTAGTCTTAATAAACGAAGTACCTACTTGTTCAAATACATCTACATCAAATATTACAACTATATCATCAGATGAAGTTTGAATTCTATTTAATATATGACCTTCAAAGCCTGCTATAGAATTATCTTTTTCACCGTAAATCTTAAAGTAATCTCCATCGTCAGCATCTTCTACATTAACAGTAAAGTCTACATACTCATCTTCTCTAGCAACGCTAAATTTATTCTCTTCTCCAGTATAAACATAATCGTAACCACCTTTAGTTTCTAATCTATCTAAAAGTTTAAATGAAATTCCGTAATTAGAAAATGGATTTAAGTCACTAGAGCCTATGCTACCATCGCCATAAAATCTGTCTTCGAATTCTGAATTCTGTCCAACTAAACTTGGGATCTTAATATTAATATATTTAGACCATAGGGTTTCTCCTAAAATAAAAGGCTTAGGATTAGATAGTTCAAAGTTACTTTGATTTAAATAAACGATTTGTGTTAAAAAGTTTTTAATCCTAGTAGTTCTTTCAACGTCTACTTCAAATAGAAAGCCTTCATATCCTCTAGCAGCAAAACTAAAACCAGATCTTAAGTGTAGTCTTACAGTATCATATAAGATAAAGTTAATATTAGCAGTTGCTTCTGTTTGATAGTCTAATAAAGAATCTTCTCTACCACCAGTCCACTCTAATGAATTATTAATAAAATTTTGTTGTTCGTAATTACCGGTTGAATCGTAGCCTAATAAAGCGTATTTAGTTTTATCATTTCCAGGTACGTTTACTGCATGGTATCTACCAATTGTTTGATTAATATCATTTCCTGTTTCTTCATCAGGTGTAGCGAATAAAGGATTAGCTCTAGTATCTACAATTGCCTTACCACCAATTAAACCAGGATAAGAATAACTCACGTTACCATTTACAACTGGAGTATATTCTGCAATATTAGTTATCGCCGAAAATGAATAAACACCTAAGTTATCACTAATCTCAAATAATTCAGGTTGTGGTAATCCATTTAAATCAAATTTATATGTCTTACCATTCTGCATTAGTAAAGTTCTAGCAGCAAAGTTTTCAACTGCAAGATACCCAGATATAATAGTAACGTCAAAGTTAACTACTGCGCTACCTAATTCTGAAATCAAGTGTCTAGTATTAAATGGACTATCTTTTATAGTGTCCAAAAATTTAACCTCACTACCATTATCATCGACCTCGATGCGATACTTCTCTTGATCGCCCTGGTCGTGGTATATAAACTCAAGTAATATATCTTGGTCTATTCTAAAATATCTTGAAGATTCAGCCATGTTTTAAAATTGTAAAAATTTAGGTGACCAGTAAAGCCCTACGCCAATTGATGGCCCAGTACTAATTACTTGGTTATTGTTTAAGTTAATACCATATCCAACTCCAAAACCAACTAACCATCTAGATTTCTTTTGATCTTTTCTATTTAATCTGCTATTAACCAGGTTTATATTTTCAATATCTTTAATCTCTAATCCAGGATAGCTTGTTGATAACTTTAATCTATCAGCTCCGTTTACATTTTCAATTGCTGCCATTAGGCTTAGAGTTTGTGTCAATTCAAACTTAGTTTCTAATACTTTAAATTTTTCAAATTCATATTTAAAGGTAGAAAACCCTGTTAGTTTTCTAGAGTTACCATCACCGAAATCTTCTGATGATGCAAACGTAACTTTAGTAGTTGTCGTGTCTATAGTCTCAGTTGTAGTAGTTACATCTAAACTATCTGTAATTTCTAAGTTAGCTGAAATTAATGAGTTAACTTCTTTTAAGTCATCATTAAGTGCTAACGCCTTCTTATACTTTTTAGTCAACTTAGCTTGGCTAGATTCTAGATTTGATAAATCAAATTCATAGGATCTAATCTGAGCAAGCTGATCTCCATTATCGTTTCTTAGTATTGTAACTGAGTCTTGAGCAGCCTTAAAGTTATTAAGTTGTCTACCAGCATCTTCTTGTGCTAATTTAACATCTTGTTTTAAGTTCTCAATACTATTACATTGTCTAAGAAAAAACAAACACAAAAGAGCTCCAGCGATAAATGTCACTAGAGTTCTATTTGAAAGTATATCTTTTATTTTTGTTACCATATTATTTTATTTGTTACATATTATCTTACTGATTCTTATGATGCTCCTGGCCAGCTACCTCCCGGTGCACATCCAGTACCTGTACCTGCTGATACAAATCCATTACCTAAACCTTGGTTTATGTTCATCTGCAGTACAGACATTGGCTGATCAGAACAGAATGTGTTTTGAGGAGTCTGGTACGATGCACCCGTAGAATTAATACTAATATATGAACCGCCACATCCATAATTACCTTGTAATGATACAGGGAACGTGTAATTAGTGTTACCTAGATAGTAAACACCACAGCCAGAACCATCACCTGAGCCGCCCGTTGTCGTTGTCGTCGTAGTTACACCACTACACGGCTGCGACGTGATTGGAGCTGAATGATTAGCGGTACCGTCTCCATGGAGGAATCCAGGTTCAGTACTACTTACTATTTTAAACCAGACACCGGCTGAGCCTGTATAATCAGGGTCTGTGGAAATTGCATTCCAAACTGTAGTAAACGTTGCCTTGCCTACGGACGGAGCATCATATACTGCGGTTTTAGTATTACTAGTCAGTTGACACGTACTATATTGATCGTAATTACCATTAATAAACGTAACCGTATACGTTTGAGGATATGACGTGTCTAATACATCCACGCTAGTCTGTAAAGACCCTGTTGCGTTATTAGCTTCATCGTATGATAATAAGCTAAATACAAGGGTTTCAGTACCTTCTAGGATTTCATCATTCTTTAATGTTATTGTATGACTACCTGTGTTACCATTCATAGTTACCCAACTACCCCAAGAAGAATTACTTGGTGAATCACCAGAGCCTGCGCCCGAAGACCAGCCTGATGTTACATCTGAGTAAGTTACTTGTCCAAGGTTCATATTCACCCATACACGTGTTCCGTTAGGTATGTTATTACTAGTTACATTTACTGTAACTTGTTGTCCTTCATTTACAGTTCCACTAGGGTTTGCTGATATAGCAGTATAAACTGGCGCTGAGCTTACTGCTCCACCTGTTATTGTTACCACAATGCCATTGTTTGAAGTATTTGTAGTATGAGTTACATTAATTTTAATATTACCGTTAGCTGTAATAGAATCTACTGATGCACTACCCTGTGAAACAGAAACACTTACCTGGTTAGTACTTGTAAACTGATAACCTGATGTCGGCCTCATGTAAAAAGTTCTAGATACGCTAACACCCGCAGTTGCTATTCTAGTATCAGTATTATCTACTGGTGCACTCGGGTTATCACTAACATGTACCGTTGCATTACTTACCGTCTCACCAGCAGTCCAAGTAGTAGTATATGTTGGTGTTGCAGTCGTCGTTGAGGTAGTAGTTGTAGTTGTTGGATTATTTAATGTAAAATCAATTTGATCTGTACAACCAATAACGTCTCCATTAGGCTTTGTGCCCAAATCATCAATAACCGCGTAATACTCTCCTGCAGCTAATGCAAATGGATTTGCTTGAATACCATCAGGTTTCAAATACACATTAAAATCATAGTTTCCAGAACCGCCCGATGCTGTCATTATATAACTACCATCTGTTCCACCGTATTCGCTAGGATTATTTTTCTCAACTTCTATTGCAGTAAAGTTTGCACAATATGTACAACTTCCATCGTCACTCGTAGCGTTAGGATCGTAGTTATCAGCATTAGCGTCTGTACAGCCTGCGCCGTAACTTGGATTCGCTTGTTGTGTAACATTTAACGTTGCTGTTGCAGAATTTTGTTGTGGGTGTCTAATTATTATACTCCCATTTCTAATACCTGCAGCATTAGCCTCTATTGTCATTGTAAGTTCAGGTTCATTATCAGATCCCATCGTACCTAAAATCTGGATCCACTCAGGTGTTGTAACATCACTTACGTTTTCAATAATCAGCCCGTCTACTGGTCCAGTTGTATAATCAATTGATCCTTGTCCTCCAGCATAAGATATGTTATTGTAATTACCACTATCTGGTCCAAATGCAATAGTCTTACTTAGCGTTGTAGTTGCTAGCGTTGTTGTTGTAGTTGCTAGCGTTGTTGTTGTTGTAGTTGTTTCACCATTCCATAAATCACCTTGATTATCAACTTCTAAATTGCCACTTGGACTTATCTCAACTGTGTTACCCATTGGGTAACCATATTGATTTAAGCTTAAATCGTCACTAGGTGTAATACTAATACTTACAGGATCTCCTCCGCCTTGTCCACAAGGGGACATACAGAATGATTTCCATGAAACATTTCCATTAGAATCTTTAACAGCACCCCAAAAAGTATCTCCAAAATATCTAAGCTCTCCGCCTTCTAAAACAGGACCATTAGTCTCAGGTAATCTAAATACACTACCTGTAGAATTATCTCCAAAACTAACATTAGTATTTTTAAATGTATACTTATCTAGGTTTACGAAATATTCAACTACTTCATTAGCATCTATTCCAAGTGTTTTGTTTAATTCAAATCTAGTCCAATCGGTTGTACCGTCTGTTTGTTCAGAAGTACTAATTGTAATAGAAATATCATTTGTGGTATCGCCTCTTCTACCATGCCAATATGTTAGCAGCTCATGAGAAGGGCTTGGTCCGCCTACTGCATGTTTACCTATAGTTAAAGTAGCTCTTGACGTTGTAAAACCATCAAGGCCATTAACTTCATCAAATTCTTGATCTCCTAAGAATATTACTGGATGGTAAACGTCATTAGATACTTTAGGTTTAAGTATTACATATTGGTTAACATTACCAGAGTTCTCGCTGACAGGAATCACTTTCCATCTAGACGAAGTTGCTCCAGTTTCACCCTGAGGTCCTATATCACCTTTTTGTCCCTTTTGACCTGTAAGTCCAACAGAACCTTGTACTCCTTCAGAGCCTTTATTTCCCTTAAGACCACCACCATTTGCTAAAATTTGGTCAAAGTTATAGTTAACCTTTTCCCACTTAATTTGGTTAGAGTCACTAGGGTGTAGTATTTCTTGAATATTGATGGCCATGCCTTATGACGTTATTTTTACCATAGGTCTAATTCTATAAGAATAACCTAATCTTTTATTATATATCAACCTAAAATTAAGGGGCTTTTGTTCGTGTGATGAAAATTCAAAGTTTTGATCTGAATTATAGTTATTATCATCTAAATTACTGATTGTATCTACAATTTCTAAAGTAGAATCGCTACCTTTAAATCTTTTAGTATAAAGTTTAATCTGGTCTATATTAAAAGCGTTTATCAAATTCTTTCTAATATAAAGCTGTGCATCATCAGTTAATGTTGTCTTGTCAGCAGCTGAATTTACAGCTAATACATATTTCTTAATAGTATCTAAAACACCATCACCACTTAATTTTTTATTAATTGTAAAGTCTATGTAAAAGTCCATTACAACTCTTTTTTTATCTTCAAATAATACAATATCTGTCTTATTTGTAGAATTAGCTAAAATATCATCTAGCTCTCCTTCTGTTTTAACTCGGTCAACTTCAAAGTTCAACATCGTGTAGCTGTCTTTTATCTTCATAATAGTAGAAGCTAAATACGATCTTTCCTCTTTAGTTTCAAATGTACCAGGAACTTCTTCGTTAATCCCACCGGATAAAGATCTAGTATAATAGTTTTTATCCCATGAAGATTTGAATACATTCACATCTTTCTTATCAATAGCAATCTCTCCTATTAATGGGTATAATGGTGGTTTATCAGAAGATACTGATAGTTTAATAACACCGCTAGACTTAAATTCATTTACTTTTCTATAGAAATGGTTTTTAATAATACCCCATTGAGCATCATGAGCACCTCCATCATAAATAAATCCTAAGTTAAATGCAACACCACATCTATTATATCTTCTATAATAGTCTTTAGCTAATTGAATCTCTTTTGTACTAGTTAAAGAGTGTTTATACATTTGTTCTTCTAATTCTAATTCAATAATATCGGAAGTATTTTGAAGAGTATTTGTTTTCATGTGAGTATACACGTCTGTAAAAGTTACAACCGGTGTTGTGTCAATAGTATATCCTCCATTATGTCTAATTAAGAATGGGTAGTAAACTCTAGTAAGTCCTAAATTATACCCAATATTACCTGAAGATAATTTAAAAGATTCTGGTTTATCATCATCCACATTAGTGTCTAACTCAGCCTTTTTAATAAATTCAACACCATCTTCTAATAAGATAATAAATTTACTTAAACCGATACTACCATCTAACTCTACAGTAGAATATTTAATATTATCTGGATTCCTTAATAGCATATCCGCCATATCTTGTGCACCTAAAGACTCTAAAATATATTTGTATGCATTAACACCACCGCCCTTATACGTATATCTAGCATTATATTGTACATAACTAGGCAAGTCACTTAAATCAGTTGCAATACCGCCGTTTGAAAGATCTTTTGGCTGACTAGCAAGAGTTATTTGTGTTTGACTTTCTACGTTAGAAATATCAAGTTCTATTACTTTAGTTCCAAATAATGTAGTATACTCTACGATTAAAGATCCAAATTCATCATCAGTATTTTTATTAATTTGTTCTAGGAACTGAGGTGGATTACCATCCGCGTGTTCTAGTCCATTTATTACTAAATAATCATCACCATCCGGATGAGTAAAATTAGCACCTGTTAAATCTAAATGTCCATCAATTTTAACATCAGAGTATTTAAAAGTACCTTCCTCATTATTCCATACTAAAGAATGATTTAATTCATACAATAGTTTTCTGGTTAGAGTTTGATCTGCCCATAAATCATCTATGCTTAAAGAGATAAAGAATACAACGTATTTAAATTTCTTATTTTGTATAACCTCATACTCAATTCCATTAGAATCTTGAGACGTTTTTACGTTTAATACAGTACTAAACCTATATCCATTAAATTCAGAAGATTTAACGAAATCCACTGGACTTGAAGCGTTAAACTCTTTTCTGTTTTTAAATATTACTTTTAGACCTTTAAATATTGTATCTGCAAATGCAGTATCATTACCACCATTTACTAACGTGTATTTCTTTTGTCTATTAGTTTTTACAAATGTCTTATATTTGTTATCACCCGAAGTTTCAAATCCTTCAGTAACAAAGAATCTATCAAAATAATCATAGTTAATATCCTTAAACATTGCCGGAGACATTTCAATACCATCCATGAAGTTAAGATAACTAAATGATTCATTTAATCTATATTCTGGATTAGTATAATCCCCTTGATTTTCTTTTAAATACTTTGGTAAGTTATTAATATAAAACCACTCATGGGTCATACCAACTCTATTTCTTCCACGAACAGAAAGATCAGCCGAGAAGTTAGATCTACCAAATGCCTCATTAGCATTTAAATAATATGGTTGTTCTCTAACGGTTAAAGTATCTTTTAAAACCCACTTATTAATTGTAGGCACAACTCTAGATTGAATTGCATACTCTTTTAAATAGTTTTCTTGCAATCTATCATACTCGCTTAGTACCTGCTTTTCGTTTGCCTCATCAGTTCTTTCCTCTTCTAACACATCACTTAATCCAGTAAAATAACTTACTGGTGCTTTTAAATAATCTGAACTACCTCTATCTCCAAATGGATATATGTCACTTTGATTATCTATTTCAGGTTCATAGTTAATATTATTAGCTACTTCCCATTGTAATTCTTTTAGTTCTGAATTAGCAGTATCATAGAAATCAAAATTCATATCATGAATATCAAATGCTGAGAATAAACCTAGCCTTACTAAGTTGTCTGCAAATACATTTACTTCTCCGTCTTCTAATGTGTTAGTTTTTTCTAAAATTAGTTTCTTGTATTCTAAAGGTAATCTTTCAATATCATCTACAATATCAATTACTTTATTGTAAACTCCTATAGAACTAGTTTCTAAATAATCGTTAACATTAATATCCGCAACAGAATCTAAACTCGCTAATACTGATTTACCTGCTGAATTTCCACCGTTAAAGAAATAAATCTTACTAAATCTAAATGTATTAGAAGTACTACCTGTAAGTTGTAATCTAAGTTTATTGTTTTCAGTATATTCAATTTCATTAGCGCTGTCGACATGTACCCAGTCATTAGCGTTACCGTTAGGAACTGCAATTCCAGACTGCATTAACCTATAACCTACCACATCATTTTTTATATAAAGATGATCAGCTCCATCGTATGTTAGTGCGGTAAACCCATTATCTTTTGAGTTAATAGATTTTGTTAAAGCCTGTGCTATTTCAGCATTAGTACCCTGTGTTGAAAACGCAGTAGTATTAAAATGTCCAGCAGGTAATGCATCGGATCCAAAATACATATTGTTTTCTAAATCAAAAGGTACTTGAGTATATTCAACTCTAGCGATTGATATATTGTTAGAACCAACAGGTTCTATTATTGGATTAATTGAGTTAAGTGTAACTTTTTTCTCATATATTAAGAAATCATTACCATCTGCTTTAAAAGTTAAATTAGCATCAAATATACCAGGGTTTGAATCAATAAAATGAGATATAGTTTGCTCCATAGTATCTTTTAACTCTAACCCAAACGTATAAGTTACATTATTCCATGTATTAGAGCTTTGATCTAACGTATTAAGAGTAAGCGATAAATTATATAAATCTCCCGGATTATATCTTACAACCTTAATTCTATAATCCTGTTCTTTAGAAGGGAATATAGATATTCTATCATTATTAGCAGGAGTCTCATTAATAGTAAGTTTAACAAAATCACTTTCAGCAAGTGTGTTCTTAATTATATCAATAGATGTTCCAACTTCCGCTAGTTTAATTTCATTAGAAATTAAGTTAGTAGAATCTTCAACACGTAATTCTAAATTTGATGTATCGTAATACGAGTCTGTTGAAATCTTGTAAAAATTATTAGAAACATGAGCATATCCTAAAGTAGGAGTAGACGACATTAGTTTAACAGGTGGTATTGCTGATTCTGAATCTTCGTTAATATAAGAGTTTAATGTTTTAAATTTAAGTAATCCATTATTAGCAGACTCTAAAGTACCATACCCTGAATCAACATCATTTACATATAATCCGAAATATCTATTTACAGCATAGTCATCTGCTCCATCATCATCAAACAAAAACTCTAAGTTAATAAGATTTGCACACGCTAATTTATTTCTTTCAAAACCTGCAGTAATTAATTCATTTTCAGAAATAATAGTCTGGTCTTGTTTTACAAAATCATCAAATAAGTATTCACCTTTATTTGTAAACCCACCTCTTACTAAGTCAATACCATTAAAATTTGTTCTTTCATTCTCTGAAAAGTTTACACTAATTGGATTGCTTGGAAATAATTCAGATTGTACATGATTTCTAAGATATGTACCTATGTTAGAATCTCTAGTTAAATCAAATGTTTTAATTAATTCACTATTCTTTAAAATTTCATTAATATTATTAAAGTTACTTTGTGTATCAAAGTCTAGCACTGCAGCTGGATCACTAACTCTAAATATTACAAAATTAGAAGGAATATTTTTATCTAGCCAAATAGGAGCTAACATTCTAAAGTCTTCGTTATGTAGTTTAGAATAGTTATATGTTGTACCATAATGGTAATCTTCTTCTATTTGTTTTTCAAAAGATTCTTGTACTGTAAAGTCTGAGAATCTAGATTTACTAAAGTATACTATATCAGATGGAGTCTTATTGTTATTAAAGAATTTTGCTAAATCATAAGACCATTTACCTAATTTATTAACAGGCCATTTCTTATATTCAACTGACGCTAACTCTTTCGTAGCATCAATAGACTCGATATACATAGCATCAGTACTATTAACAACTAACTTAGCATTAGTGGATAATTTAGGATTTGTTCTTAATAAAGGTTTAGATAAATTGTCTAACTCATAGTTCTTCTCTAAATTAAAATTAGGAAGTGATCTATTAATTACATCAGCATCGTTAATAGAATCTAATGTAAATGTGTTTGCGTCACCAGTATCAAGTATACAGTCGATACAGTTCTCTCTATATTCAATTACTGCGTTACTAGCAAAACCTAATTCAACCGGGTTTATTTCTACCACTCTAACATCACTGCCATACTCTGGTAAATTTAATGCAATTGTACTAGCATCATTATAGTTAACTGCAAATATTTTATGTTGTAGTGCTACACATTCCAACATGGTATCACCACTTAATTTTAAACGTACTCCTGCATTCACACCAGGCTCTATTACGTCTATTAATTTTTTAATATATGAAGTAGAATTAGTAGCAAACGTATGTAACCCATCTACTATATAAAGGTTCCAGTATGGATCACCACCCTCAATCTTAGACACGCAAGAATAAAAGGCATAAAATACATTAGTTCTAGATGTGTCTAGGTCAGAAGTCGTACAATCGTTATTAGGAAGGCCTAAACAGAAATTCTCATGTCCGTCTGGTTGTTCAAAGTTAGCTACACAATTACCTAATATAGTATTAGTTGTTGAATATTCTAAATTTAGCGTAGTTGCATCTGCGCCTACCCAAGAATACGTAAAATTATTAGCCGGAATACCATCAACGTATCCGGAATCATTTTCATTATCCCATATAGCAAACTTTCTTTCGACTCCAGGTATATAGCTGTTTGGATCTGTTTCAGTTAAATCAACTCCTGACTTAATTGCAACAAACACTGTGGTTTCCCATAACCCATTATAGTTAACAGAGTTAGCATCAGCTTCAGTCTTATATACTAAAACCTGATTTTTCATCACATATTCTAATGCACCGTAATGTGTATTAAAAAATGGAGTTGAGCCCTCCATGGTTGCAAGATCTAATCTAACATATAAATCTACTTTAGTTAAGTCATCATCTTCTAATGAACATATAGCATCTACAGATTCTCTATTTAACTCACTGTAAAACGCATTAAATTTATATGTTCCATATTCAATCTCTATAGGACAATTCCATTCGTATACTGTTTGGGTGTCGTTTACGCTAGAAGGATTCCATACACCTTGGCCTTCTGCGTTTGTAGTAAATTCATAATAAATTATCTGATTAGGATCCGCATCTCTATTATCATCATTATAGAATCCAGGAGCCACACATAAAGATGCCGGCGCATACGTGTTTGCAATATTAGTCGGATCATTTCGATACTCAGGTTGATTAGCATAATATTGACTAGTAAATAATTGACCTCCTGCATTTATTACAGCTTGTAAAGATACAGCTGCATCATCCGGGTTAATTACGTTTTGATAAACAGTAGCCTGAGTTACTGTATAATCTAGGGGTCCTGGTTGACATAGGTCATTTGAATTAGTAGAGTAATTAATATCAATAGGCCATGCATAATCAAGAGTCTGTGCACAATCAAATATTTGTTCTATTGTACCGTCCGCCGCTAACTTAACCACCCTTATTACAACATTGCCTGCAACATCTTGTTGAATAGAATGCCATGGACCATCAGATCCGGGTATAAATTTATCTGAATCTTGTAAAGTATTTTCAGTGTAAAGGAAATGACCAGCTTCTAATAAGCTTACACTTTGTGCAACATCTGCATCTAAAAAAACATCTGTTGGTCTATTCTCATCACATGCAGATGCCGAAGTAAGTTTCCCGTTTGCAGATATAGTAGTTCCACCAATAAATGATACACCTGTTATTGTTAATTGTAGTGTATACGAGTCTTCTCCACCAAATTCATCTCTTACTTTAATAATGTAGTAGGTATCATAAGGCGTGTTTGGTTGCATATCCCAATCGCCTGATTCATAGAACCAAACACCATTGTTTTCATTAATGCTAAAATTACCCTTTTCTTCGTTTACCGAATTATTACTACTAGCATCCCACTCTGCTGACCATGTAAGGGTATGTCCCTCTCCATCAGTAGCAGAAATAGGTACATTTGGAGTGACTGCTTCGTATTGAAGTGCATTAAAACTGATTGTATCAGTATTAGCGTTATTGTTAATCGTTATGACCGGAGGTGTGTTTAGAGCAGCCGTCATAGTTACAAATATTCTAGCACCACCTGAAGATTCACCTTCGCTATCAGTAGCCGTAAACCAAAACTCATCTACTACATCATCATCATTTGGAGTTAGTGTATTCCCGGTATATGTATATTGTAAAACACCATTGGCTTCAGTAAACGTACCGTGAAGTCCAGTTCTATCACCAGCAGTAAATAGTACTGCATTGGCACCATTTGCATTATCTACCCACTTGTAGATTAAAGCAGCAGGTGCGTCATTATCATCTGATGCTAAACCAGCGCTACCAAACGCAAACGGGTCAGTAGTATCTCCATTTCCTGCACCTACAATACTTATTGACTTATCAATCGCGTTCGGTGCTTCATTTGCAGGAGGTGAAACTAATAACGTTACAGTATATTCTGGAGATTCTAAATCTCCGGAATCTTTTACTTTATATTTAAAGTTAATATTCCCAGCTTGCGTTTCACCTAACTCACTATAAGGTGTTAACTTTATAGTTCTAGCAGGTCCGACTAATGTATATGGAAGATCGTTAGAAGTAATAGTTGTAGATGAACTATCTGAACTATCTTTTAATGTAGCGCTAAAATTACCTACGGTTAATCCACTAATATCAGTTATTATTACATCCGGGTTATCACCGTCTTCAAGATCATTAATTGCAGTTCCAGTCCAATTAGCTGCCACTGGGCTCTTAAAATCTAAATCTAGAGCAGCTACTGAAGACTGCCATGTAATTTGTCTACTTAAATTACTTCCAATTGGTGGTTGATTACCAGCTGATTGCGTAATTGTAAACGCTGTTGTTTGTATTGAATCATCTTCTGGGTGTTCTAATTGAACTTCAACACTCCTAGGTTGTGCTCCTGTGTATGCGTTCGCTGAAAACTGTAAATTACCACCACTAGTAGTAAAGTTATCTAACGAAACATTAAGCCAAGAGTTACTACCCGCTGTATATTGAATATGAGTTCCTGTGCTAAACCCAGTTGCATTACCCTCAATGGTAACTATTTTAGTTTGAATAGGATTACCAGTTGAATCAAATGCAAGATCATTAGTATTATTAAGACTAATTGTTTTTGCTACTGCGACAGTAACACCGGGCGTAGGACATGATAATAGTCCTCCTGAATTATTATATCCACTACTAGGTATGTTAATGACTACATCGTAGTCTCTGCTTCCAGTTGCTGCATCAAATACAGCAGGGCTTATAGAAGATATTGTTACTCCTGCAGCGACCGTTGTATTAGCTTCTACATTTGCACCTGGGGGTCCGTCTGCAATAACGATTTGAGCATCGCTACAGTCAAACTGTGCTAATGTGGTTTGCGCGACAGTTACCTCATTTGCGTCAATTTGACATTGAATAGCTGCGCCGCCATTATTTGAATATCCAGCAGGAACTTCGATTCCTGTAATAGTATAAGCACTACCTGGAATTAAAGTGTTTGGAGTTACTACCCAATCATTATCAGCAGGAGCTACTGCCCATTGAACCACTACAGGATCTCCGTGTGTTCCAGAATTAATCGTCGGTCCAGCTACATCACAATCATATAGCGGGTCATTCTGTACTACAGTTACATTAGTTTGAACACATGCTTTATTACCATCTACATCTCCACCGCTCCAACCGCTTGGTAGTGAAAATTTAACACGATACGTGTTTTCACCATAAACGAAGCCCGTGGATGTTGTTGCGTCTTGTACAACCTGGCCCGTAGCATCATTTAATCTAACTTCAATCAGTGATGGCATATTACCACCCTTAACGTTAGTACCGTATGTAATTGTAATTAAATCTCCTTCGGTATTCTCTCCCAATCCACTTGGATTAGCACCAATATATCCAAAATCATCCGGATCACTACAATCCCATGCCGGCATTGACTGGACACTAAGTATGCCACCGTCAGCAGCAACTTGCCATATTTGACGACCATCGTCTTCAATCCAGAATTGATCTTGACCATCAAACGTTTGATTCTGGTCTACGCCTTGGTAAACGGGTTCAGATGTATTAGTACTTGCTGCGTTAACATCTTCTAATCCAGTTGTAGGTTTAGGGTTTAACCTAGCATCATCAACTGCCGAGTCGTAATCTGAATAACTTGTATTTCTAAATTGGTAATTAGCCATTAATTATTAATATCTTTTTCCTAGAGAATGTACTCCTCTATTATATATTCACCTAACATTAGGTTATATATTATCTAAATAATCTGGCTGCCTTAACTGAATTTAAATTCCTTCCTTTTGGACCATACTTTGCGAATACTTCTAAGTCAAACGAAAATTGCTCGCCGTATTTGTCAAAAATGTCTAAGCCGATTTTCTTAGTATAAGTTAAGTTATTGTATGCAAGTCTAGCAAATCCACCAACTCTTCCAGTATCAATTGAATCTTCATTACCGAAGTAATCTGTCATTCTAAATTGGAATACAATATCTACAGAAACCGCATTTGACTCATTGTCCTTTCTAGCTTTAATCTGTTTAGCAGATCTTTTAGTTTCACCGCTTACCTTAAGAGTATCTGCATTTACAGGAGACATAAATAAAAATGCTCCACATGATTTACCACCTAACATATATTGGTCATTTGCTTCGAAAGACATTTTAATAGGTCTTTCTGCTACGCCGTTACTAAATAAATCTCTTCCTTGGTGATATGCTATTTGTTGTTTAGCCTGAACTTGATTATTACTATCAGCACCAGAACCAAAAATACTAAATAAAGTTCCACCAGTTGCTAATGTTGCAGTTTTAGGCATTGAAAAGATCATAGAATCTACGACACTCATAAATGAATAACTAGTAAGATCAGAGTTGCCCGCGATTGCGCCATCATATAAGTTAGCTAAATTAGGATGATCTTTATGTACAAATAATCCTGAGTTATAGTCATTAACTGTTACTGCACTAATAGGAGATACATTTACTTTATCTTTACTCCATTCACCAGCTCCAGAAGCATCACTATTGTTAAAATCACCAGACCATATAAAGTTATTATTATCATCTGTTGCAGGAGCACTTGATCCAAATTCACCATTACCGCTACCTGATCCTGCATTTGAAAGACCATGTTCATAATTAACAATATTACCATCACCTTCATTTCCAATCGCAGATGTCATGTAATGTGGATTTTGGTTTGCAATATCCATATATCTACTATAGATAAATTGACCTCTTCTCTGTGCAGATTGATAAGGAGCATCTGAAGTTTTTTCGAAGTCTTCAGATGAAATATTTTGATATTGAACAGGAACTAAATCGTAGTTACCTTCTTCTAAATAATAATTATCTCTTTGAACTTTAGTATCAACTGCTGAGTTTGTAGCGTTTGTTTCGTTTTCGATTCCAAACTTATTTGAAGATGCATCAGTATTTGCATTAATAGATCTATAAACGGGTTTTGATCTATCACCTACCAGTCTTGATACTAATTCTAATTTAGTTGATTTGCTATTCTCTAATTGTAGTTTAAAAGTTTTAGTAACAATATGTCCTTTTCTTACTGTTAAATCTGCAACCTCATCAACATAATACCCAGCAAATAATTGAGTCGTAGTATCTTTATTAATATTTGTTACTGTTCCATCTTCCGATACGATCTTAACAACTAGCTCTCCAACTTCAGCTTCAACAGTACCTTTAAGACCTGCGATCTGAGCTTCAAGCTCCGCTATCTTGTCATATACAGATATTGGCTTTTGTTCTGGAGATAAGAACCCTGATGCAATATTAGTTGCAACGTGAGCATAATAATTTTCATTAGCTGTAAACGCATCACTAACGTGTGTAAATACACCCTGTCCAGTTAATTCTTCCGTAATTTGTACTTTTGCTAATTCAGCAGTATTAACTTGAACTACTGCAGCAACATCGGTTGTATCAATCTCTTCTTCCGGGAATGAAATAGTTACCGGTTCTGACCAATCAGAAATTATTGGGTTAGCAGGGAATCCAGCCTCAGAAACAGATTTAACTCTAATTTCTACTAGTTCACCTTGTTTAATAGCAATGTCTAATTGGTTAAAGTTAATTTCTTGTCCATCTTCAATCTTACTATCTTGCCATGTAAACTTTTTAGCAATCGTGCCGTCACTATTAAGAGTTTTTGCTCTTTGTCTTATTTTACCTTTCTTTTCATTCCAGTTTGAGAAGATAGCAGATTTATCTCTACCATCAACCGTAAACTTAAGTTGTGAAGCCTCTGCAGCTTTACCAGATGTTGATAAGTATCTATATTGTACAATAAACTGTACAACCTCTTGATCTAATGTATCAGCAACTTGTTTTGCTGTAGGCACTTTCCAAAAACCTCTAACTCTATATTTAGGATTTATCTTCTGTGCATTTGAAGAAGATGATAACGACTGTATTTGCGTTACAATAGAGTTATATAATTTTGCCTCAGAAGCTCTTTCTTCGATTAAGGCTATTAACTCATTTTTATCTTTATCTTTTTGTACTTGAGATGCGTATTTAGTACTAGCAATAACCGATCTCTTTTTAGTAATCGTTTCGTCTAGCTTTTTAATAGCCTCTTGTACAGATATTTTATCAGCAGATAATTTCTTAATTTTATCAGCAGCATCGTTTTCAGTTAAATGCTTATTGATTTGAACTACTTTAAAGTTCTCACCATTTAATTCCGGAGCATCTGGTGTAACACCAACTGTTGCCGGAGGAATATTATCCTCTTTAATAGAAGTGATAAACTTACCAAAATCAGCTACATTCTCTTTATAGAATTCTGATAAGAAAATAATACTACCATCTTCTTGTAATACTTCTAAGTCGTTTGAATAGAACGCAGCACCTGGAGACCATTTCTCAGCTAAGATTTTTGATTCAGGATCAATTGCTTTTACAAACATCAATATTCTTTCATCAAATCCTACAGGAACCTCAATACTTAAATTGTTATCTTCTGATTTATAGATTGATAAAGTACCTCCGCCTATTTTAATTGACTCATATCCTTCGACTAATCTAAGCTCTACCTGTCTAGTTGAAGCATCTAACTTGTCAATTATATACCTAGTGTTTTTAGAACCGCCAGTCACCATTAATTGATCTCCTACGCGTAATAATTCAGTCTGATCTAAATCTTTAGTATTATCTGAGTATGTTAAACCATCTAATGTATATAATTTAATAGACTGTTTTACCGTGTTGCCATTTTCAATAACTTCTCTTTTAGAATTAGAAATTGAAAGAACATCAAATCTTCCAGTATATTGTGTAGTTCTGTAAGGCATATCTCTCATCTCTTCATCAAGAGTATATGCTATATTGTTATTGACAATATCTCTAATTGCCGTTAAGTAATCGATGCCATCTTGGTCTCTGTAATTCTCGTTAAAGAAATCTACAGCAACTTGATTTGTTCCATCGAATAAAATTCTTTTAACAAGAATCCTTTCTGTATCATTTGGTATTTGACCACTTACATCTACCGAAGTAGTTAACATCGGGTTTAAAAAGTCTTCAGCAAAATAGTTTGCTTTAGACGAGAATGCAGTAGGTCTGGCTAATGCAGTAATATCATTTGCCGGTGTCTTTAATGAAGTAGTAATAATGTTTTGAAAAGTACCATCTGGTAATTTCACTTTTGTACTACCCTTACCTAATCCAGCTAGTGCTTTAAGATTACTATCTAATCTTTCTAGCTCTTGCTTCATATAACCAAATCCAGGAACTGATACTATTTTAGTCCCTTCGTCTGTTAGTATCTCTAATGGAATAGATTTCGCATTAGTAGTTACTGCTTCGTTGATTCTTTCAAATGTTTTTAGAGAATTAGTATTAATTTCTAAAAGCTTCTTTAAGGAATTAGATATGGAATTGTTAGTGTTCATATTATCTTAAAATATCTACTTCAAATACATAGTTGATTGGATCTATACAAACCAATTCAATGTAAGGTTTAGTCGTTATTAACTGTGATGGGTCTATGTCCACGATGTTTTGCCAACCTCCAGATTTATTAGTTAAAACCTTTATGTTGTTACCGTTTACATCAATAGTATTTATCGCTATTTTAAATACTTGACCTTTCTTCCATCCGTTGGTAGAATCATCAATGTATATATCTAGGCTACTATTTAGTGGCTCGTTGTTTAATATGTTATTTAGACTTAATCTATTAGTGTAAAGGTTTAATTTAGACCATACACCATATTGATTAGCCTGTGAATTATCGAATAAGTTTGATGAGTTTAAAACACCTGTTGTGATTTTAGAAGCAATATCCCATTTATATAAATCAGATACTACATACCCTTCAACATCATTATTAATTTTAATTTTACCAGCTATTGATTTATCAACCGTAGTACCTTTACCTGAAAATATTACATCTGTATTATATTGTAATTCTACTGGTATTGTACCATCTATTAATTGGTTAAGTTTTTCATGAGCATTATTAATTAAAGTTAATAGTGCATCTGAATCTTGTAATTGTAATGAAGAAGCTGTAAAGTCATCTTCTAATTCTTTTATTCTTGCTTCTAATTGTGCAGCTTGCGCAGTACCTAGAATAACATTTTCAATACTAGTTAATCTGTCAGCAATCTTCGCGTATCTATTATTAGCTTGTAATAGTAGATCAGTCGCATTCTCAAGCGCTGTAGTAGTGTCCATGAATAAATCCATAGAGAATGTAGTAAAATCATTTACACTAGTCTCAACACCTACGTTATCAAGAGATGAATTGAATTTAAGATTTAACTTTAAAGAATATGCATTACCATTTAGGCCTGTTACTTCATTAGGCTTAAATTTAATTTGTTCGTGGATTTTAGATCCAGGTCCATAAGCATCTGTAATATCATCTAATATTAAGATACCATATAAGTTTGTAGATCTATTAGCAGGTACAGAAGAGCTATATAAATCATAGTATACTAAAACGGCATTAAATCTGAACTGTTGTCCAGTCTTGGCATAATCTAATAACGATTTAACGTCTGGATTATTTTGAATCTGCTCATAAGAAGCAGTGTCCCAATCTATTTGTACAGAATTTGTAGCATTAGTTTGTACATCGTAATATGCACCCGAATTAAGAGTCCACTGATCTACAATTGGTAATAAATCAATATTAGGATCTGGGTGAGTTTGTCCCTCTCTACCTTCTATATTTACAGCGTTTACATCACTAGGATATAATTTAGTTGCTGTTGTATTATAGTCAGTAGGCTTAAATAAGACTTGGGGTGTATAACCTACCGATGTCGGCACGTTAATGTAAACTTCATGATATGTATTTCCCTGGTATGCAACGTCATTCTCTGCGTCGATGCTACCTAAATACTTTACTACTCTATCATAATTTGATCCACCTAAAATTGCGTTATCATTCTCCGCGTAGGCTCCAGTCGAAGACTCATTAGAATCAGACGGCCTAAAATCAATTGCACCTAATGCTGATAACCACTTAAAAAAGATCTTTTCAGCATCTGATGCTAAAATAATCGGGTCATAATCATCATCATTTAAAAGAAGCTCTTCTAAATTCAATGCATAATTTTGGAATGTTTGTGCAAAATCCACATTTGGCATGCCAGCATTGTATGGTTGCCCAGAAGCTTGTTTTAAATTTAATTCAAAATTAATTGAATTTTCATTATTAACAGATTGTGTAAAATCAGGTAAGTCTAGTAAAGCGTATTTACTAAACTCAAAATTAATATCAGCACTGTTAAACGCCCTGGTAATATCTCTTGCTGATGAAGCAAAAGCATACATTGTGCCACCTTGCGGCTGTGGTATTCTAACTAACGGAGTTGCCATCTACGGTTTGGTTTTGTTTAATTTACGATATTGTTGCGTTGTGTGAACCAACAACATACCATTTAGAGTTAAAACATCTAAGTGTTACAGTTGAATTAGCTTCGTTCAGTGCTATTGTAGCAGCTCCAATTTCAGCGCCATTATTCCCTTGTACCATAACAGTAGCGGATGCTACGTTAATAAACGTAACTTCTTGTCCATCAACTCCAACCGGTACACCAAAGTTCCCAGCAATAAAGTAAGTACTCTTATTTAAACTAGAAGGTGTTGAGTTATTGGTAAATGCTGTTGCAGATCCAGCAACTCCTGATTTGATGATTGAACCACCAAATGTCGCAGCGCTAGTAAATGTTGCAGCCGTACCAATTTGAGCACCTGATGAATTTACAACAAATAATGTTGTTCCGTCAACTACACTTAATTGTTGTGCTGTAGCAGATGTTAAACCGCTTAAGACTCCAGTCACAGGGTTTAATAATGCTGTTACAGACGCTAATTCGTCATTTAACAATTCAAAGTTACTATTGATAACTGGTCTTGTCGATGAAACCGAGTCTGTACCTAAAATTTCAGTAATGTTTGCCATTTTATATTTATTTTACTTTTAACATGTTGCGTTTTACAACGTTCTTATTTCCATACGTGTCTTCCGCTTCCAGTTGAATCGAGTAATCTCCCGGTTCTTGAAAAATGTAGGTAAGCCACATATTATTATAGTATATATCATTAATTTCTGGGTTAGTTATATTGGTGATAGTCCATATTGGCTTTCTAGCACCGGGAAACTTAGAAATGTCAGTTGATATAGTCAAATGCGTAGATCTTTCCACTACAGCATAGTCTTTAAATACCTTTACATTATCCCATGTTGGATTATAGTGTACAACGTGTACTTCACCACTTACCGCAGAAATATTTGATTCAGTATCTATTGTTACTGTTTCAAAATCATAATTTTTAGAATATTCTTGTCCAGTACATAAGATGTAATAGAATTGATCTAATGAGTCTATATCATTATCACTATCTAAATCTTTAAATACAGGATTGTAATTAAACTTTGAAATCACAGGGTCTATTGACGCCTCTAATTCATTCGCGATCGCGTTCCAACCTTCTACATCATTTACACTAGTTGGTGTTGGAGACATGATTGTATGTGAGCCTATTCTTTCTACGCCAGTTGTTGGATTCTTATGTGTAATTGCTAATATATCACCTTGTTCGATCCAATCTATTTTAAAAGATGCTGTTAAATCTGGACCAACTCTCAAGTTATCCCACCAGTTGTGTTCAGTGTCTTTCCATCTAAATCTACATTCATCCCATTGATAAGGACCTGTAGTTTCAGAATAGCCTGTATCTGAGAATAAATCTTTGTGTCTTCTTACCATTGAAAATCTTATACCCTGATCTATTGTATCATTATGTAAATAGTTCGCCCTGTCTAAGGTTTGGTATAAAGTTGCAATAGTATCTTCTACATTTTGGGTATTGTCTTGTGGCATATCCCAATAGCCACCTGATAGGTCCCAGTCTAATGTTTTAGAATTCCATGGAATCGCATTGCCTTCCACATCAGTTTCTAACCATTTATAGACTCCGTATAATTCTAACTCTTTTGACTTGACTTCAAAAAGATCTGATTTTTTATAGAATGACATGTGACCAAATAAATCATAAGTCCTCATCTCTACCGTGTATTTTCCAACGTATGGTAAAGTCATTGGTAATCTTTTATAGTCATCCGCCACAATATTGTCAGCATCTAGATAATCAACAGGACCTCTGTACTCTTGATGGAATCCATTTGGTCCATCAACAATCCATTCAATTTCATATACCCATCTTTTATACCAATTGTTCCAAGTTACTTTTAAGTTTTGATTAGCATCAACTGCATCATCCCATACAAAAGTAGCCTCATCCCAAATATCATCCCAAGACTCTGTAGAATCTAGAATAACAGGACAGCCTATCGGTATATTAGTTTGTGAAAAGTTTTGGTTATATGATTCCATAGATCTATCATGGTAAGAATCATAAAAACTTTCAAAAATATCTTTTTCTTCAGATCTTTGAGTATTTGTTAAACTAGCCTCGTTACCGATACCTAAGTTTAAGAAAGTATCATAGCTATTAGTTGCATCATTTTGATCCAATGTAGATTTTAAAACCACTGAAGTATCTTCAATAAAAAGATCTCTATCTCTTGGCCATACATCAAATTTAACCCTATGTCCCTCTGAGAAGAATCCAATTGGATTTTGAATCTTCCACATGTTCATATTCTTCTGAGTGAAATAGTCGCCTTCTCCTGTAATGTCTACGATTTTAGCTTCGAGGGGTAAAAAATCTCTTTGTAATCTATTCTTTAAACCATATAATTTGATTAGGACTTCTTCTGGTGTGAAATCAAAGACTTCATCAACATTAGCAAAATCCCATTGATCGAAAGTTCCATTCGGTTCATTTAGTCTATAAACTAATGAGAACCTACTAGTTTTCTTTTGTGTTTTAGAAGGTACTTTAAATCGTAGTTTCTTTCTAGTCATCTCACCTCTTACAGATGAGTTAGGTACTGGAACTGCGTGTAGTTTACCAAAAGTCTTAGATGAGTTATCTACATTAATCCAATATTCTTTAAGCGTAATTTTATCATATCCAAAGAAATCAATCGCATTTAAGATTGCTTTATATGTACCAACAAAAGGTTTAATATTATTAAGTTCTAATAGTAGTTCCTTTCTCTTTTGGTTTAGGAGTTGATAATCAGGGTGCATTTCAGAAATATCATGAGACTTAAATATCATAAAGTCTTCAGCTTCTAAAGATGCTCCTAAGTTAGCGAGCAATACTTTAAATCTATCATCTTCTGTTTCTACTTCACCGTAAAATTTAATTCTAGCAACTACAGTATCTCCTGCAGTAACTAATAAAGTCCTCTTATGAATACCTGGATTCTCAGATGCAAGTGCAATGTTTACTTGTAAAGCAACATTATCATGTTCAGTTATAGTTTTAAAGAAATCAGCATCTTGAGATTCAATATTACTATTAGGTGCTAATTCTAATTCTTGAGTTTTAAGCTCTTTAACAAATGCCGAACCCTTATCCATTCGCATACCATACATAATAACATCTTCAGATTCATCAGGTCTTGTTAGTTCCCATGAAAAATTAAACGTATTAATAATATCATCTGGCGATAGAGGTTTATTAATAACTAAATCGTTATTTTGAATACACTCCTCTAAAATAAAAAGATTAACTGTTTCATATAACGATGCTGATACTTCAGGTAAATATACAGTTCCTGTCCAGACATTATCTTCGTCTTGAACTAATTGTAGTTCTGAAATAGTACCATTAAAAAATCTTAAATTATTCCACATGTTATCTAGTTCTTTCTTCGTCTTTTTCTACGGTAAAATTACCAAAATTCTTTAAGTATCTAACCTGGTCTAAAAGCGCAAGCATGTAATCATTAACAAATAAAAGAAATTCTCTCATTGTTTGATTCCTCATAATATGTGGTGATATTTGATTCTTTAATAAACCATTCTTCTTATAGTCATACTTGACATTAAGATTATCATCCTTTCTATGCTTAGCTATTTTATATAGCTTTTTACGCTTGTATACTAATAGATCTTTAAATAACATTATTTTAAGGCTTTTCTATTTCCGGCTTGTACTCTAGTGTAAATAGTTCTAGGTACAGCTACTTTATCAAAATTAACTGAAAGCGCAGCTTCTGCGTTCATTAGAGCTTCGTCAATAATTTCATCGCCATCTCTATCTTGCCATCCGCCTCTAAAGACTGCAACTTCTTCTTTTTCCATAATAATATCACCCCACTCATCTAAACCAGCTACAGTATATGGAATAGCAGTAGTCGCGTCGACATTTACAGTCTTAACTTCTTCTATTTGCTTGAAGAAAATATATTTTTGTTTACCGTTACCTATATCTTCTAGAACCACAGGTTCTTGTGGTACTACTGTAACAGTCTTAGACTCATAATAACCTAATCTTCTAGCAGTTTCTTCTGTCTCAGATATAAATCTAACATTTACCGCATCAATACCATCGATCGATTCAAGGATATACACAATATCCGATTTAGGTAATTTATCTCTTCTTGTAATATTAAGCATATAATCACTTACTGCCTTTCTAACATTAACAAATATTTCTTGTTTCGTATAGCCTTCAAAATATCTAATATTAATATCCATGCTATATTTTCTAATTTGAGGTTTTACAAATACTACTTCAGTTGTCACCATTTGTTGACCGCTATCCTGAATAACTTGGGACATTTTGTCATATTCATTCTGGTCAAAAAACATTTCATTCATTGGAATTGAGAAATAGTCTTGATCTGCTAATAACTTTCTTCTAGCATCTGGAATTGCAAATATGTATATTACATTATCATCATCTAAATATTGGTCATCAGTAGTATTGTAAGCATCCACATACGAGAACATCCCGTATCTTGATAGGAAATACTCATAATTATCTGGAGTCGCTAAAACGTATGATTTTGACGCCAGTGGTGCCATTAACTTTGTAAAATTAGTTGACTCTTTATCGGCACCCATTTTAGGAGCTGATGTTACAGCTAGTTCTAAATACTCATTTAAATCAAACTCATCTCCATTAGAGTCAGATCCTTCTGCATCCCATTTAAATGTAATGTCTTGTGCATCATCTAAATTACCTTGAAATCCAGAATGTTTAATATATTCAATTTCTATTGAAGATCCAGCTGGAGGTAATGCTCCAAAATTACCAGTTCCAAAATAAACATCTAGTCCACCAGAAATTCCGGTCTTAAGAATATATGCTTTTTCGTTATTCAATAGATCATACATAGAATCATGCTTCGTCCATTTTTCACCGTTTATAGAAACACTTACTTTAGAATGATCAGTTAACGAACTTGTTTGTATATTATATGATTGCATTGATTCTCCAGTTCCAGTGAATGTCTGCTTTTCAAATTTACCTTGAACTATCGCACACTTTACGTTATACTTATTAGCCTTTTCTAATCTAAATTTTTCTTGTGAAGATAATAAAGTATAAGTTAATCCATTTAATTCACATTGTAATTCTGATCTAGCATCAATATTTAATCCCGTACCTGCAATCTTACCAAGCTCTGCTCCAACTTTCCATCTAAACTCTATCTCACCGGTCGCTGCAAAGCCTCTAGTCGCATCATGTCCTGTTAACCTTGATATACCATATATAGATTCTGGTTGTTGAGCAGTGTATATGTTTTGCTCTACTAAAGAATCTTCTATATAGAACATTATTAGTTCACCCAGCTCAGCCATAACAGAAATAATCTGAGCAAATGGCGATGCTTCAGTAAATAAAGTATTCGCACGCTTATATACCCTTGAGATATATGTTCGAGCATCGGTCTTAATTTGATTAGCCGATATTTTTAGTGTGCTTAAAAATTTTAATTCTGCCATTAGTTATTTATCTTAAATTTACTTTGATTATATACTCGTTGTTAACAGTAATGTCAATGAACGCAACATCTCTAACTTCACCTCGCATAAACTTAACGCTTACGCTAGTTCTATACTTGCTAGCAAGAGGTACGTGGTTAGCTAATTGCCCTTGTATTTCATTTTTAATTTGAAATTCATTTTGACCTAAACTATATACAATATCTTCTAAGTTACAACCAAATGATGGAGTACCTAAAACATCCCTCTTTCTTGTAAAAAGAACGGTTTCAATCTGTGCTAATAATTGTTCAACTTCACTTACGTTTTGAACAATGCCAGTTTGATAATTAGGGTCTCCTATGTATTTTATATAAAAATCCATTTATATATGTATTCTACTTTTTATGAGTGAAACATCCAGTCCACTCCTTCGTCTCCCTTTATCTCCTCAATAATTGACTCTAATTCGGTGTCTCCCATGTCTTTTATTGCGTCGTAGTCGAATTCCACATTACCAGGTAATGCAAACTTAAAAATACCAAGCTTAGCGCCTAGTGATTGCTTAATCTTAGCAGAACAATATCTAAAAAAGATTTCGTCGTCAAATAGTGCACAATCCGGAATCGTTTCGTACACATCAAGTATTAGATCTCCCTTCGGAGTATCTCCCATTATCTTTAACTCTCCAGTCAGTCTAGAGTATTGAAAAGAAATTGGGTTTTCTAAAATCTGTCTAGCCATATCTGCTAAAGACTGATTTAATACGTAATATTCTAATTCAGCTGCAGATTCTGCTGCTCCAGAGCCATCGTACATGCCTCTAAATAACATCTTCTCGATAGCGAAATCTCCACCACCCTGGAATCTTACATCTAATCCACCACCTGTTGAGTTCCAACCAGATGCTATATCGTGTACTCCAAATACTGAAAATACAGCTCCTTGTCCATCTGCGTTTGCTCCAGGTAAATTTAATGTTCTATTCCTTTTAAAATAGTCACTACTAAATACAGCGTTTGGTATATGGTAATAATTTTCTAAAACAGAATCCTCATAGTTTTTATAGAACCATTTCTTAGCTCTTTTAACTATATTAATGATTTCTCTCTGTGGTAAATTCACTGGAACCATACAAGCTCCTGTCATTTCATCACCTAGTTCTTGTAAAAAGGCATTTAAGCAATTATCACCAAAGGATCTCCCGGTGTTTAAATTACTATCATTACCACTTCTAATTTCACTCATTTTATGATTTTATTTTTTTACTTACCACAACTTCGGTTTCATCTGAGAATCTAGCATTAGGTCCAACGCCACCTTCTCTAAAGATACCACCTTCCATTCTGCCTTTAAAGATACCATCTCTTCCGAAAACAAAACAGTTTTTAACTTCTACACTACCATGTACATAAGAAGATTCTACCTTTGAATCCATAATTGAACACCCTTTATATATTTGACATCTTAGGATTTGTGCCCCCATTACAGTCCCTCCATATATTGCTGAGTTTTCAATGTTACCTGATAATTCACAGTCTATAAATTCAAAACCATCTAATAAATATGCAGTTTTAAACTTACCATCTTTAACTTGAACTGTAGAATAATCCGAATCGTAGTTAATAATTCCCTCTTCCATTGTACCGTTTGATAGTAAATCTAATACTTTATGTTTAAATCTATCCCATTGTACGTTAATTACCGTAGGATCTGATTGTAAATCTACTAATATATCTATCTTAGGCCAATGCTTATTTACGGCGGTATAATCTTTTAACATCGCCATTAGAGGTTCATTCTTTCTTAAAATACGTTGTAACTCTATTTTATTAGCATCTGAAAACCTAGGGTCTCTACAAGATCTAAATATTGCTAAGATAAATCTATCCGCTAAAGTTAAAATATCTTCTTGTCTCTTCTCATAATCTTTACCACCAATATATCTAAATTCTAAATAATTACTTTGAGCCTTTTCAAAGTTAATACCATAATATTTAGTATTGGCAAATGTAAAGTTATCCTTATTAATTAAATCTGAATTGTAATAAAAGGCTTCGTGTTTAGGCATAATCCATTTAATAGACTTCGCGTAAGTAGAATCCTCTCTATTAGGGAAATATTTATACACCCTAGCCTCATCAAATTCAAGTATGAATTTCAACACGTCCATGTGCTGAATCATATCCTTATTTTCTAAGTAATCTGGGTTAAAAGACATATTAAGGTGGATCGATGCTCGATCAGATGTGTACCCGTTTTCACGAATCCACCCTAACATTTTAATAATAACTAATCTGGCACTCCTATAAGGCATTGGGCCAGTTACAAGTTCAATTAGTCCTGCGCCACCAGACATATCTGGTTCCATCTTAAACACATCTGCAGATGGTACAAAATCAGAATGGGCTTTTTCTTCTAGCTGTATCTTTCTTTTTAATAATTTAGATACAGACTCTTGCGTCTCTTCAAGTTCTAGGTTAGAATAGAACTCAAATTCGATGCCCATTTGACTGGCATTCAGTATTTCTTGCCTTGTTGAATTTCTTTTTAACTTTTGCATTAATTAAGAGTATGATATTACTTTTCAATATATATCAAACTCTGTGGCAATAGTTATTGGGGTAGTTTAAGAAACACCTTCATTGAGTCCTCATCGATCCTAGTAATTTGTACTTCGATCTCATCTCCAACTCTATAGCTATCTAACATATCGCCAGGTAATTCACTTACATGTAGTAATCCAGTTACGCCATCCTCAATGTTAACAAAAACACCATATTCTTTTTTGGTCTTAATTTTAGCCTTAACAACTGAAGGTATTTGATACCTAGTTGATATATTAATCCATGGATTAACTGTTGTAGTTTCCTTTTGAGTTAATGTAATTTTATTATTAGTAATAATATCTTTTACAAAGAATTCAATTGGTTCTCCTGGTTTAATATCTCTAGACTTAAATCTTGCAGCTGTTGCTTCATCAAGTTCATTTGTATGAATCATACCAGTTAGGCATTTATTAAATTCAACAAAGACACCGTATTTTGCAGTTCCTGTTACTAAACCTTTTTTAGGTTCGTCAAGAGTTTCTTTTAGCTCGCTAATTGAACTTGGTATTAGTGCTTGTAAATATTTTCTATGTGATACTACTAACGTACCTCTATCAGGTGAGAAACTTACTGGTACAACATATAATTCTTCTCCAACAATAGAACTAAAGTCTGATAACTTATTAATTCCTGCTAGTGAACCTGGCATGAAGCAATCAACTCCTTGTACCTTTACAATATAACCACCATTCTCGATCATATTATTAACTGTACCGATCCATGCAGTATTACCTTCATCAATCGCAGCTCTAAGGTCCATAAATGTTTTATGTTTTACACCACCTGTAATAGTTCCTGTTAAAGTACCTTTAGTTTCTGTAATTAAAACTGCAGTTTCTGCTCCAGGTAAAAGTTGCCTAACCTCTTCAGATTCTTTATTAGCTTTAACATATACTAATTCTCTATAATTAATATCGATTGTAATCCATTCTTGATCCACTCCATAAATAACACCATCATGAATTTCACCTGCAAATAATTGAGGTTTAATATCTTGACTATGTCCTTTCATTAGATCGTATAAATCTTGAGCATACGGCTCACGAGAATATACATGATCTCCATCTTGGGTTTTAATATGTGGGTTGGGTTTTCGGGTTGCTGTTATACAAGTTGCTTCGTAAGCGTCCCATTTGAATTCTCCGGATTCGTCATAAAATTCTGAAAAATCATTACCATCTTCTTTAACTTCTTTGGTAACTTCTTGTTTTGGAGTTTGAACTGTCTCTTGTACTAGTTCTACGGTTGTTGCCTCTGGGGCTGAAGAATTAATTCTTCGTCTTTTTTTGTCTGACATTTATTTTTTATTTAAAAGGTATTAACATATTATATATCTACTTAAGTGCACGTTTTATCCATGCGTACTTTTTCCTATTTTTAAGGTATTCATAATCATATTCATTACTATAAGCTTCTCTTTCAAATGAGATATTATAGTATGCATCTTTGCCGTAAAAGAATAGCTTAATAAACCACTCAATAATATACAAAATATAAAATGGTACAACTAATAATTCTTCTTGTTGCTTAATGTGGATCGATTCATGATTAACAATTCTCTTACCATAATCAGCATTCGGTATATTATATCGTTCTCTTAAAACAACAAACGGCCAAAGAGTAATACCACCGACTTTCATAAACCAGCTGATACTATTTAAAAATTTATCACTATACTTAATAATAGGTGTTTTCATATAAGTTATTTATCTAGCTCAAAA
>Ga0181407_1000020_pt1 | contig 45794 bp, 80 predicted proteins | sample 30SPOviralmetaG_FD_130136 | JGI IMG/M metagenome (GOLD analysis project Ga0181407, IMG submission 130136) | Marine viral communities from the oligotrophic San Pedro Time Series (SPOT) site, San Pedro Channel, CA, USA - 30 SPOT_SRF_2012-01-26 | ecosystem: Environmental > Aquatic > Marine > Strait...
ACTTTACCCTCGTTCTCTGGTCTTTTAGGGTCACTCACAACATAGACATTTGCGTAGTATGATAACTTTCTTTTTCTCTTTCTTGCAATCTCTTTATCAGAATCTACACCAGTATTCCAGAGTCTTGAGTTTTCTTCTGAAACAGGATCTTTTTGATTAAGAGTTGTAAGAGAGTTTTCGATAAACCAACCACCAGGTCCTTGAAATGCATGTGACCATAATCTTACCCATGGCATGTCTTCACCTTCAGATGCAGGTAAAAATCTTAATACTGCATAACCATTACCTGATTTATCAAGTTCTGGTTTCCACAGTCTATCGTCTTGATATTTACTCTTATCACCTTTATTATCTTCGGGATTTAATTTATCTTCTAGTGCCTTGGTTAAGGCATCAAAGTTACTTGATGATTGTTTTAATGTTTCGAAATCCATATTTTCTCCTTGTATTATTGTATTATTGTATTTGTGTTGCCTGTATAAACGGCATCTTATTAGTATTTATACGAATCATTGTAGTTATAATAACATAACTACCACTTATTGTCAATGCTCTTTTGAAGTTCATCATATGTAATATATACTAAATTCTTGTGTTGGTGAAACTCTGGTTGTAGTCTATTCACCTTACTGTTATTATCAACAGGTGTTCTATTTACTTTATAAAATGCTATATCAGGATTTTCATTCATCAACGCATTTAGTTGTACAATCCAATTATTAGATGGTGTAGGTTTGTGTGTTGCAGGATTATAATTAGGTGTACCTTTATATAAATTGTTTATTCTATTTGTATCACTATTTAAATCATGTCCCATTAGATATACTTGTTGTGGTTGTTCATTCTTTATTGCTAACCATATTGCAGTAGGACCTGCTGCCCAACCTAAATCTTGACCCCCTTGTACATCTTTTATACATTTAACTTTATCTTTTTGTATCCAAGTAACATTTGTTTTAAAATTGCCTTTGTATTCTTTTAACTTCTCTTTGTTTTTCATAACTTGTTTTGCAAAGTTATATAAAGGTGGACCACCTACAACAAATTTCTCACTATTACCTCTCTCTGTTTCAACTTTCAAATCAAGTGTATCAATAAAGTCCATCATTCGTTTTTCAGTTGTACCATAAACACTATTATTGTATTGTTCTGCTTTTTGAGGAAACCAGTTTCTAAAATAACATTCATTTGTGTATGCATAACCACTCTGATATATCTCGTGTGTGATACCTTGGTCAACTGAAACTAAAACATCAGGTGCATATTCTCTGTACATAGCATTACACCCATATATTTTACCGAAAGGTTTTAATAAATCTAAATTAACACCTTTTCTACTTTCACCATTTCCTAAACAAAAAACTCTTTTCATTCTTTCTCTAACAAATATTTACTACTGACAGGAAATTGGTCTTTCATATGATGTGCAATATCTCTAGTAATATCTGTTGTTTCTTGTTGAGCATCAGACTTATTTCTTAGATTACACACTCTAGCAAACGCATATAATGTGCCTGACCATATCCATTCTGTCATCATACATTGAGGTAATATCATTCTTGCTAACTCAGGTGCGATATTACTATCTAACATATCTTGATACATTTCTTTTGCCTTCTTTATCAAAGGCATAATATCATATTCTACTTCTGTATCTGTAGAACCTTGTTTCTTATTTTCGTGTTTCTCTCGCCATAGAAAAGGTACATAAAACTCTGGGTCTGTATCTACATATCTACGACTTACCTCATTCCAAACTAATCCTACTTGATGTTTAACTAATTGCCTTGCAACAAACACTGGTGCTTTGATTCTAAATTGCATTGATGCATGACCAAACGGTGACCAGTGATTATGTGTTGCAAGGTATTTTATTAGTTTTTCATCATTATCCTGCATCTCTTTATGAACTTTTGAAAAAGATACTCTTGCTGAATTTACAACTGATAGGTCTGAACCCATTATGTCGATTAGGTTTACATTACTCATATAGGTAATTTACCTCTCTTAGGTAAGTAATTCAAATCTCTTGCTTCTAATTCTATTTTCTCTTTTAATGTTTTAGAAATAAATTTAGTTACTGTTTCAATTTCAATTGTATTAATTTCGCAATAATATACTACTGCATCCATGTAAGACATATCAGGTTTTTCTCTTCTGATTTGTTCTATGTTATGTAAAAATTTAACGCTATTCATAATGTAGTTATATCACCTTATTTAAAATTTGTCAATGTTGTATTGAGCACATCATAATATTCTTCAGTTGCATTTAAAGGTGCTATGATGTGATATGGTTTTTCTCTTTTTGTACTGAATATTAATCCTGCATTTGATTGAATTTCAAAGTTATGTTTATTAAAAATATCAGTCATATTCTTTTGTACTGTTTCATAGTTTTTTAGATGACCTTCTTTTTCTAAGATATCTAGATAATATAATACACTAATTATTCCTGGTTGAAAGAATGAATATGTGTACCCATGGTCCCAATTAAAATCTTTACCTAATGCTTTACCTATCTGTTCATCATAACATGTCATAGATAATGGGAAGTGTCCACCTGTAATTGATTTTGCCATTGTGAATATACTAGGTTGAAAAGGTATTGTTTTCCACCCAAAGAAATTGCCTAACTTACCACCACCCATGAATATATCATCTACGATAATAGGTATATCATACATTGTTCTATAGATTTCTAAATTATCCCAGAATGATTTTTTATATGGTTTTAATTTCTTTGCATAGGTGTGTGTTTCTACAATGATGCAAGCAACTTCTTCTAAGTTTACAGTATCAGGTATAGAAAAATCTCTAGGTATTATTTGTCTATGTGGATATGTTGCCATACCGTAGAACGGATCCTCATTGAATAATGTATTACCCACATTTTGTGTAAGATAGGTTGAACCATGATAACTACCATCAAAACTAACTATCATTTTTCTATTTGTATTTTCTTTCTTTTGATGATATGCAAATGCTAATTTGATAGCACCTTCTACTGCATCACTACCTGATAGTGCATAGAAACTTTTATATCCACCACTCATCTCTTTAATTTTTGATGCTAATTGTAGACTTCTTTTGTTTAGATATAACTCTTCATCAGATAAAAAGTTTTCACCAACTTCAGGTTTATCCCAAAGTAACATTTCTCTATGAACTTCTCTTACGAAATTTGATTGACAATAACCCAACATATAACACCCGAAGTGTAGATGTGGGTCAATATACTTTTTACCGTCAACAACTCTACCAAAATCCCAATAGATACCATTAGAGGTCTTCTTTTCATTCACATTCACATCTGCCTGATAACCAGTTATCAGACCATCAAATCTATGCATTTCAATTCCTATGTAATTTTAAATTCTGTATTTGTTGAGTGTTCTAAATTAGAATTATTAGAGTCTGTTTGTGATAACTCAAACAGAAATGTTAAAGCATCAGAACCATTCCAAGTAATTGCGTGTGTACCAAAATCATTATCACCTATTTCTGTTGTCTTTGACTGTTTAGAAACACCGTTAATTTTAAAGTTGCCAGTTGAGGTAATTATTTCATCAAAATATGTTTCATCAGCACCACTAGATTTTTCTTTCCATACACACGAAGCATTATAATTTTCTCCACCTTGAGGTGATAATGTTATATGCAATTCTGCAGGTACTGTTGTTCCTTTTGGAGTTTCAGCAGTAGCATGCATCTTCAATAATACATTAGATGAAAAGTCAAAATCATGTGTAACTGCTCTAACTACATCACCTGTTCTTACCTCGAGGTGATTTAAATCACTTACTATTATATTACTATTTACATAAAAATCAACATCTGAATTTGTATATAAATCTGAATATTTAGCGTTTTCTTTTAAAGTTACTGTTAATGTTTTTTCTGTCATTGTATCTCCCTTACCTATTTATATTTATACACGCAATAAACCATCAAATAACCATAATGCTTCAGGAAAAGTTAATAATTCTAAATTAGATTTCTTAACTAAAGTATATGATAGTGTTAGTCTACCCTCTTTAGAAGGGTTATAGGTAGAGTGAGGTCTACCTGTGTTAACTAAACTAGGTTTATCTATTGTTTTTTCATACACCATTTTACAATCTTTTTGATGTGCCCACGCTACACTCCATGTCTTACCATTACCTTTATTAGTGTGTGTATGCACCTCTAAATCATTTTTATTATTTAAATCCCACCATCTTATTCTACCACCTTTAGGTTCCCAAGTAACATTTAATTTGACATGATTATCGACAAAGTTTTCAAGAGTATTTTCTTCTATAGAGTATACTTCTTGTTTGTTATTGTCTATGTGTACTTTTATACCATCATTTGCTTTTGTATAAAATAATAATTTACTATCAGTAAATAAATTAAATCTATCTAAAAACTCTGTAACTTTCTCATCATTTTCTGGTGTGTGACAAAAATATACATCAGTATCACCTTTCTCTTTGATATCGTGATACTCATTAAGCATATCTTTTTCTTCTTCTTGTTCTTTACTGTATGTTCGTCTTATATCTTTCCAGTCAGGTTTTATGAAGTCAAAAGGTAAATCGATATACCTGTGGTATATATTTTTCATTTGAGTGATATCGTGGTCAGCGTTACTTAGGTTCGCCATATTCTAACTCAAACATTTTATAGAAATCTTCTAATACTTCTTCTAATCTTTTGATGTAATCTTTTTTATCTTTTACATATGTTGCCATAGAACCATCTTCACCACCTATTATAAGTACAACTTTTTCTATTTCTTTACCATATAATTCTTCATACATTAACGCATATGCTGTGCATTGTAAAAAGTAATTTTCTATCCATTCTTCTTTTCTTTCTTTATTAGCAGTCTTGAAATCAATAACCGATAGTTTACCATTGTACTCTGCAATGCAGTCTACTTGACCTGCAAGTCTATATTTTTTTGAATATAAAACTGTTTCTAGACAATGTATATTTTGTATCTGGTCAACATAAGGTTTCATTAACTTAAATAAACCTAAAGGTAATACACTCTTTTCTGTGAGTGGTTCACCTTTGATGTAGTTTTCTATTAGATTATGAGTTGCAGTACCTCGTCTTGCTGCTCTACCCATTTCCCAATTAGCAACATTCTCACCTATTCTATCTCGCCATTGTTGAAGTTCTACTTTCTTTCTCACACCGAGAACAGATGTTACACTAGGATAATTTATATCACCTATATTGTAGAAACGATATTTACCTTGTCTTTTACCTTTTGCAGTAGGTAACACACTTTTGTCTATGTCTATAAAATTAAATTTCATTATATATGCCTATTTAAGTTAAAGTTATACTAATATACACTAAACTAATTTATTTGTCAACCTTGATTGAAAAAAGTATCAACAATACCATTCAAATATATTGCGAGAGCGACAGTATTTAAAATCATAATACTTCTATCTCTCCATAACATACCCACAAGTATCCAACCTGTTATACCTATACAACTTACATATAGATTATAAGGAAATGCATTGTTTGATGTTAGTATCATACCAAATATTAATATAATACTTGATGCCCATTTTATGTACCAATCTAAGGTATATTCAGGTGTTACTTTATTTTGCTTTTGCTCCACTTATCACATCACTTTCTGTTACATAGTCTTGTTTATTATAAGTATCATACTTAACTTTACCATCTTTTCTATACGCTCTCAAAAACTGTTTTCTATTTTGTACTTTGTTATTGAAAGAACAATGTACCCACCCACTATTTGGGTCAGACTTATTCCAAAACTCTAATATTAACTGGTCATAATTTAAATTATCATCTATATATTCTGCAAGAACCTGATTAGATATACCTGTTATCTCAAAATCTGCTGCTTGTCCTTTTGCGTGTTGTGAATTAACAGATGAACCTATTGCAATACATAATTCAGGACTTCTATAACCTGAAGTTATTCTAACAGGTTTACCAAAGTGTTCTCTAATAGGTTGTAAAATATTTTCACATAACAATATCAATGCAGATTCGTGAGAACTACTAGGTGTATTTGCAATACCTTTTCTAGTAGCAGTTTGTGACCTTGTCATCTCATTTAAACTAAAATTTTTACTTAACTTCATTTTTTACCTCTCGTCAATTTAAGTACCTTATCTATTTGTGCTTTAATTATAGGACCTCTATTTGGCCAATGAATATATGGTTCATCACTTTTACTTAGATTATATAAAAAAGGTAATATAACTTTTTCTATTTCTTTAAATCTTTGTGTTACTTCTGTGTCTTCTAATTCTTTAGTAATACTATCTTTCTCAGCAACGACTTGTAATACTTCATTCATCATTGCCTTAACATCAGATAAATCGCTTTTAACTTTTGATAATTCTAGATTTGTACTTTCGACTACTTTCTTATCTACTGTTGAATCTGATTTAGGTTTATTAGATACTGGTGTAAAACCAAAATCTTCGTCTAAATCAAATCCTCTCATATAATCAGGAATATCTACCATTTAAACCTCTATTTAATAAAATTAACAGATATCTCTTCTTTTTTAAAAGAGTTAAATATCTTATTATCATCTAAAGCATGTACTCTTCTATTTTTATTCGGGTTTTTAAAACCAATACCCATTAATAATAGAACTTGCTCATCTACATCTAAAATACTTCTTACTTTCTCTTCATCAAAACACAAACAACAACCAGTTGAATAACCTAACATAGATGCTGTTAGATTTAAATAACCTGATGATATACCTGTTGACATATGTACATCTCTCATTTGAGTTTGATGTGTTTCATCTGTCATTTCTTTTTTCATATACCAACCTTCAGAGTTTGAATTTTTAGTATATGCAACTAGTAGGTTTGCTAATACTTGAGTATTTTTTTCTGGTTTACCGTCAATTATAAAACCCTCTGTATGTTTGTATATCTCATCAATAACTAATCTATTAGTTATAAAATTTATATTGTAGAATGAAATATTTTGTTTACTAGGACATTGAGATGATGCGTGAACTAAAGTTCTTATATCCTCGTCTGGTATATCTTTACCTAAATCAAAATTTCTCTGGCAATGTTGACTTCTTATAACTGCTTTCTCTATATCTGTATTAATCATTTTACTCTCCTTCTATGCTTCTTTAAAACTTCAGCAGTCTTTACTTCTTTTACACTTCTTTTTAAAGTATTTTTTGCTAAATTGCTATTAGGGTGTGCTTCTGCAATTCTAGATAAGTTGTCTTTCCAACCACTATCTTGTCTATAAGATTTACCAGATACCCCACTTACTATATTTATCCCTGATACTAACTGAACAATATGTGGATTGTCATCTAAATACTTTTGTTTATCACTTATTGAAATCATTTTCTCAAATATTTTACCTGTTCTTTGGTTCTTAAAATCATATGTTGGCATAACTATCTTTTATCCTTTTAAAATCTGACTTATAAGGGTCTTGAATGTAGGGATTGTAATCTTCTCTTAAAGTAGAATAGTCATTAGGTATTCTAAATGCTAATCTATTTTTAGTTTCACCCTCTCTATTATGTAATGTAATAGTGTTATCAAAAATTAATAAATCATTATCTTTCTTATATTTATGTTTGTAAATATACTTCTCTTGAAATAAAGACTTTCGTATATACTTGAAAAAGTTTTGTGATTGTTTAACCGACATACCTACAACTTGATAACAAGATGGTCCTAAATGTATACCTTTGTAACCATAAACTGATTTTCTAACTAAAGGTATTTCAGGTAGACTTTCTTTGTTATTTAATTTACTCACAATATTATCGTCACAATAAACATTTCTACTTACAACTGTATCATTATAACCTTTACCATCTGGGTCTACTTTTTGATTAAAGAATTTATGAATAACAATTGTATCATCTAATTCTTTTCTAAAACTTTCGGGTTGTTCTTCATACCAATCAACTGTGGTTAAAAAACCTGTGCTACTGTTTGTCATATTTCTATGACCTAATAACGATATACCAGGAACAGAATATAATAACCCACTATCGTTGCAATGCCATTCTAGTTCACCACTACCAAACAAACCCATAGGTTTATTATCAGGTGTTTTATCTTCTGTAACTCTTAATACACTATTAAATTTACCATCTTCAGATGCAACCATTCTTCTTACATCATTAATATAATCTCTATCTTTCTTTTCCATTCTCATCAATTGAATGGCAGACCATTTCTTAATATTGTATTTTTTCTTTAGAGCAATCATAGGTAGATAAATTGGGTTACCCCATTTTTTCATCCACTTACGATACTCACCAACATCTTTGAAATCTACATTTCTGATAATGGTTACTAAGTTCTTTAGATGTTCTTCACCTAATAGTAACCATCTATCATTATTTAAATCTTCAATTTTTAGGTCATCTACAAATATACCAAAACGACCTAGACCTGGTATCTTACTTATTTTCATTTAATATTGTTTGTCTTGCAGGGTCTTCATAAGGAAAATTGTTATCAATTGCCATAAGAATTTCTTCCCATTTTGCAACTTGTTCTATCTCTTTAATCATAGTTTCTATGATATCACTATGTTCACCTATACCTATAGATTTATTTAAATAGACTTCAACATTTGCCTTGTGTTTTGCTAAGTTACCTTCTGCATGTTTTCTAGTTGCTTCTAGTAATATATCTCTCATTTTTATACCTCTTGTAGTTGTGAAATGCCTTCAAGAAACCATTGTGGTATCTTTGCAGGTGATTTCCATGTTGCGAATCTTTTCTTTTCATTTATGTAATATTTTCTATATGATGCAACAGAATCATTTTTTACTTTACAATAATCTGGCATTGCAGGAGTAGGTTCTGTTTCATTCACATTTGAATTTTTCATGTTAGTAGGTGGGGTATTTAATATCTCACCAAGTTTTTGAATAGTTACATGGTCTTCTTTATGATTATATCTCTTTTTATATTCTTCGTTTAATCCCATCATATGTTTATATAACCACATATAGTTTTTTGTATTTTCAAACAACCATTGTGTACTAGGATGTTTTAACCAACCTGCTTTATATAAAATATTTTCTAAATTAGAATTAGGGTGTTTCCATCTTTTGATTTTTCTACCATTAACAGTTTTATCATAATACTCTGTGCCATCTGATACTCTATGTACTGTACATAGTAATTGAGCAGACTCTAAAATCATTTTCACAACATGTTTATCGCAAGACATTTCGGCAGCGACAACAGGATCTTTATGTAGATAAAATATATTCATTAGTGTAAAGTTCTCCCATCTTTTTCTAATTGTCTGACTAGATACTTTCTAACTCTTTCCCAGAAATTTAACATATCAGCATCTTCAACATTTTTGATTGCTCTATCAACCAAATCCAGTCTTCTATTTATTGTTTCTTCTAACATTTTTCACCTCCAAGTATTTTTTATTGTTAGTATTTTCTTGTGCGTTCCAGTCTAATATCTGGTCTAGTTTAACTTTTATTGCATCTGCATCTAAATCAGATAATTCTTTTGCACCTAATTTTTGTACAAATGTTTTATAGTCTTTTTCTTTTTTTCTAAACTCTCTCAATTTTCTATCTTTAGTTTTTCTATTGTTAGTTTCTTTTTTTAATTTCTGTTCCAGTATAACTCTTTCATTTACTTTTGTCAAGTTTTTTCTTTGATTTCTTTGATTTAATGATATATTAGCGGCAATCAGTAGTAATACTGCGAGTGGATCAAATACAAATACTAACACAATAATAACTATTCTTACTGCCTCGTCAAAGTGATTCGTTGCATCATCACCATATATTAGTTCTGCAACATATTTAAGTGGTCCTACCTCTGCCTCTATCTTATCTTGTTCTATTTGTAATGTATTTTTCTGTATCATTAAATCAGATATGATATCACTAGCATTATCAATCTCAGTATTCAATTCTAATCTTTCAGGTTCTTGTTTCTTTCTTTCTTTCAAACCTCGTGTAACAAACTCTTTCTCAATATAGACATCTAATGCCTTATCTAACTGATTAAGCGTCTTCTGTGACCTGTCTATGCGTGTTTGTTGCGTCTGTATCTTGTTGTCTAGTAGTTCTATTTTTAAGTCATTACTAGATGTAGGTTTTACTTGGTCTAAGTGTGCCTTAGATAAGAACCCAAAGATACCCATTGATGTTATAAAGACTAATATAACAACAGCACTAAATAAATATGTTTTCAATGCAACTGATACTTCTTTATTAGACCAGTTTTGATATAACCAACTGGCACTTACTAATTTACCTATCTCTAACGCTGTACCCATTGCTATAATAGGTACAACTGCACCTGCGAATAATGTTGCAAGTCCCATTATACTATACCCAGCGGCAATGACCGATATAGATATTGCTGACAAAAATGTTATTAGTGTAAAAATCATAGCATTACATCCTCTGTAGATATTATTGTTTTAATTTTTTCTACCTGTTTCAATACTCTTTTTGTATAATCAGGTGTAGTATGAAATACATTAGTTAGGGTTTCTAGCAATTCTTTTGTTTCTAGACTCATATCATTTTTATGCATTGAGTTTCTCTTATCTCTAAAATCCTTGTATGCATAATGGGTATTTAGTAAGTTTACTAAGTATACTACAGATTGACATTTAGATTCAAATTTTCTTATACCCCAACCTGCCCATTTCTTCTTTGACTCTATAAGTATGTGAGGTATATCTTTATTATAAGTTCTAATACCAAAAAGATTATTTGCTTCATTTGCAAATCTACTTGTACCGTAACCCGTTTCTAAAGATGCCATACCTATTATCATCTCATAAGGTATTCGTTCTTCTTTAGGTGTGGTAAAGTTTACAAAGTCTATACATTTATACATTGACCTAACAAACTGTGCATTGTTAGTATATTCAAAACTAGGTTCATTCAATCCCATATCTATTGCCCATTTTTGATAATAGTGTTCTACATTATTTACAATTTTATTTTGAGCAAAATCATTCGGCATAAATGTTCCTACACCATATGAAACTACTACCACTATGCAAGTATGCAATAGTAATAGTAGTCTACTTTTCAGTTTACTTCTTCTGGACGATGTACTCATAACCCTCTAGGTCTTTATTTAATTTTTTTTGATAGAAATAAAAATCATCATGGAACTTTCGCACTTTTAGAAATAATTTTTCTGATTGTTTCTCTGTAAAATTATTTAAAATGTCTTCTGCAAAATTACCCACATAATACACCATAGATTTTTCGTTTGATGTATAGAAACGGTCTAGTTTATCGGGAACATCTTTCAGTAGGGACTTTAGGTAACCATCTATTTCTTTCGACATAAGCACTTCCTTTCATAATATAATTAACAATCGTCTTTAATAGTAGTATCTTCTAACAATTTGCATTTGTATTTTCTGTCTGCTTCTAATCTCATTTTAGTTGCAACACCATCTAATACTGCAGGCAAATACTTCTGCATTATCGTTATCATTTGAATTGCCTGACCATGTATCATTTTTTCTAATTCATACTTCATCAGTTCTTCTGCATTTGCACCATTCTGAATAACATTTGTGGCGACAGCAGTTTCATAATCTTTCGCATCTGAATATCTTGAAAAAAATATTGCAAATATAATTATGCCAACCCAAAATAATTTCAATTCTTTTATCATAATAAACTCCTAAAGGTAATTCGCACCAGTCCATTTTACTCCGAAGTTTCCTTCAAGAATATTTCCTCTGGCAGCATTTTGAGCGAAGGATTTATATCCGTTTGCCATAAGAATATCACCTTTTTTAAACTTCTTATGATTATCAGTAGCGACAATACCACCCCATATGCACGATTGTGAACCAAGTGTCTTATAAATTGAAATGTACTTGTTACCTGGTTTCACAGACCAACCATTAGTAAACTGTTCTTCCATTCTTAATCTTACTTCTGTTTTTGTCTTAGAACCATCATAACTTGTACTATCGCAATAATCATCATTTGCTGTTTTTATTAGATTTTTAATGGCATCTTCAAGATTTGTGAATTTTTTTGTTACATATTTCATAGTATATCCTTTTGTTATTGTTTCGAATCAGTATACTATTATAATAACACATTACCCACATAATGCAAGCATTAATCCATCCATTTGCCATCTTTTATTAAGTGTGAAAATCTATGTTTTAGTACACTCAAAATGAGTAAAAATAGACTAGAATGTTCATAAACCCCACCTGGGACTCGTAATCTGTATCTATTTAACTCTGATTCTCTTTGTTTATTAAGCATTTTTCCTCATAAAATCATCATTCCACTCAAAAGCATCTTTTACTAGATTAGCAGTAAGACCTTTATACACTTTATTTAACTTTTTATCTTTGATATCAATTAAAAGTTTTGCTTCTTCTTTACTCAAATTCTCTAATACTTGTATAAACATAGTTTCTTTTCTTGCTTTAGATAACCCTGGGTTACCCCCTACTAGAAAATGCCATAACTTCTTTGCCTCATCTACTAACCAAGTATGTTGTGTACCTGTAGGTGCTTCATTTGCTTTATATGGGGGTGTACCTGGTGGTAAATCCCATTGTATATTAGTATCAAATGCACCCTTTAATATCATTCTCAAAGATTCACTATCGTGTTCTAGTAATACTTCTGTTTTACCAGACTTTGTTTTTGCATTATTAATCTTTGTGAATATTTCGTGATATGTAAGTCTATCAGAACCTTTTGATGCTGTGGTTGCCCATGCACTCATACTCTTCTTTGATATAAGATTTGGGTTGTCCATAGGTTTTCTTGGGTTATTTAATTGTTCTACTCTAAATTTATTATCTACCATAACTTCTCCTTCAATTCATTATAGATATATTTATATGTCATTTATCTGGGTCAAAATCAGGTTCAAAGATTATATCTTCATTGAGTTCATCTAAATCTTGACTTATTTCGTTACTAAAAACATTATCTGTTTTTACATTTTTTACATTTTTTAAGACTCTTTCATAATCAACTTTTGCTGATGGTCCTAATTCTTTATCGTGATATAATGATACCATTTCTTCTACTAATTTTTGTGATGGGTAATCTACATTAAAATCTCTATAAATTAAACCTCTCAATATATCTATTAGTAACGCTAAATCTCTTGTAAATTGTGGTGAATTAACTCTAATATCACAAGCAATAAATGTTCTCAACAATTGTATTGCTGTATCATCTACAACACCCTCAACAAACTCTCTTGTTTGTTCTTTGTGTATCTTTTCATATTGCTTTTGAACTTCTTTCTTATCAGTTAAAATTTTCTTATTATTTACAATTCTATCTGTAGGAAATACTATTACATTATCTTTAGTCATTTAAAATACTTTCTATGATATATTTTTTTTGTTCGTCTATTAATTCTCTTTGTTCTTTTATTTGTGTCATTTGATTTGCAATATCTTTTGCGATATCTCTTATCTTAACTTCTCTTACATTGTTTTTAGGAAATTGTATTACATTATCTTTACTCATTTATAATCTCTCCTTTATAATTGACTAAACCTTTGTCAGTAAAATATTCTACCAATTGATTATAACCACCAACTAGTTTATTATTTATTTTAATTTGAGGTACGGTTTTTACCTTTTTACCTATCGCCTCTAAAAACTGTTGTTTTGTTTTATAGTCATTTATACTATTCTCGCTATACTCAAGTCCAAGACCTTCTAGTAGGTTCTTGGACTTTGTACAGTATATGCAATCAGGTTTACTGAATATTTCTATTCTCATCTTCATCTTTTTTTCTAAGATTAGAATATGCTTCTTTAGACCTTTCATTTAAATTAAAAGCGTTCAATGATTCTTCTGCATTGTATTCATATAATTTATTGAATTCGCCAAGAGGCAATCTTAAACCAACCCATGCCCTATAGTTACCATTTTTTGTTAGGGTCACATCTTGTGCAAAGGTTTCATAACCTCTAACAACTGTAGAGTCAATCTTATTTAAAATTACACTTTCAAAATCATTTGCAACTTGTTTTGTCGCAACACTAGAACCGATTTCTTTTGCATACTGTTTAGACTCTTTATTCATTTCGCCCATAATATTATCAGCGATTTCTGCCTTTGCCTTCATCTTTGCCTTTTCGATTGCAAGGTCAAGACTAGGTGATACAGCAGTACCTACACCATACACACATTTTTTATTGTCATCTTTTTTAGATAACAGTTTTAAATCACACGCCTTTGTGTCATTGATATCTGCCATAAACCAACCTGGTGTTGTATTTACTACATTACCACTCTCACCTTTTATCTTATAAACACTAGAACAACCTGTACCTAATGCTAAAATCGACATTATCATAATAAAATTTTTCATATTATTCCTCTTCTCCGTTATTATCAAACTCATTTTTCAAATCTTCTTCTATTGCATCTAAATCACTATCAGACAAAAGTTTATCCTTAGTATGCACTAATTCTTCCACTTTGTCAACAGTAGTTCGGATATTATTGAAAAACTGATTTATTCCTATCGCATATATTAACCATGCGACCAGACCTATTATTATTAAATTTTTTATCATTTAATTTCCCACCTTCCGTTAGTTTTTAAACAAGTCTTTCCATGCGACTTGAAAGCATGTCTGCCTCTACTATAATATCTGCAATACTCTGGAGCAGATACATCTCTATAGTAAAATTCTGCGAACATTTCCCAATAACTAGGACCGTCTAATCTTCTTCTACCGTCACTACATTCTAGGACTTCTTCTTTTGTTATAGTATCACCATTTTGTCTGATGATAGTTTTTATAAGGCAATGTTGTCCGTCTACATTTTGTTGTGAAGGGACTATATCACTATATAATACATCATCACCAGCATCACTATCTCTCACTAGTGATATTATTGCAATTAAAACAAAAAATGCAACAAACATTATTTTTAAAAAGTTATTCATATTCTACCCACCTCCCGTCTGGCATTTGACACACAATACCGTGTGTTACACTTCTATCAGGAGTTTTACCTACACTCATAATAGGAAATGATTCTCTTATATCTATTGTTGATGAATAGTCTTTACACTTAACAGGACCTTTCATATACGAAGTAGTGGTATGTATAATACCTTTACTACCTGTCTTCTCATTGAACCAGTTTGTGTAAGAAGAACCTTGTGGACCATTATTTAAGTGGTCTACAAATGTTGCGTTGTGTACATCATAATCGTCATTGTAAGCAAGTTCAGCACCCACAAAGGCACCTACTAAAGCACAACCAGCGGCAACAAAGGGATTGTCTAATCCCGATAATACACAAGTTGCTGTTGCAGTTGCCCCACCGACAATTGCACTTGTTTGGGATCTACTACCTGTCGAACAGTTAACTAGTGTTAAACTAATTAGTAAAATCCATACCGTTTTCACGAATCTCATCACATATCCTCACTCTCTCATTATCTCTTAATACAAAAATATTAGATGAACCATTACCTACAACTATAAATCGTTTATAGTTCATCTTATCCCAAAACTGCCTGCCTCTTTCTGAAAGTATAATTAATGTTGAACAATCATCAAAATCAGAATTTGTCAATTTAAAGTCACTCATACTTTTCTCCCCATAGTAATAATATCAGAACCATCTACTAATTGATAGGTACCTTTATTATAACCGATACCTACTGTTTTACCTGCAGGAATATAAGGATCAGGTCGTTTCTTTTTATTTGCAACACCACTTATATTATTACTTAATGCATAATGTTCCCTTGAAGATAAATCGGGAAATGGTGTTCCTATTCTTTCTTTTATAATAACTCTGTTTTTCTTATCAATAGGAAGACCTACAGATAAAAGAAACTTTCTATGTTCTTTCTTTGCAATCAATAATCTTTCATTTTTATTTAATTTTTTCATATACGAATCAGTTTACATCATTCCTGTAATCTTGTCAACCCTATTTATAAGGTGTTTTAAAATAGTTTTTATCTCTTCAATATCTTGCAATGAAACTGTACAGAAATCTCCGTCTGAAGTTCTTATAGTTTCTTTAATCTTTGCTAGATATTCATCATCAAATATTTCTTCTTCTATATCTTCTTTACCCTTGACACTTTCACGCCATGCATCATCAAACATGCCCATATTATTTACCGTATTTATCTTTTAAAAATTCATTTACTACATGACCACAAGACTCTTGATTGTCCCAAGCATTTTTTTCTTCTGCATCATTGTATTTACACTCTTCGTCTAGTTCTTTTTTCATATCATCTCTTATACTCATTAATATTTGTAATGCTGGTGTGTTAAGTTCTCTATGAAAAAGGTCAATACATCTTTCTATATCATCAAAATATTTTCTACTCATATTAAGTTCCGTTGTATGCGAACATACCCTCATGTTGATTTTCACACCACTCATAAATATCTTCAATGTTTAATCCAAACTCAGCACAAACTTCGTTAAACTGATTTTCAAGTGTATCTGGATCACACATAGATTGACCTGCTAAAGTTGCTTGTAAATCTAGATATATTGAGTAGCACTTTTGTTTTGCCATTTCTATATCATTTTTTATTGTCATAGTGTTTCCTTTCATTATATAGCGAATCATATCATCTATTATTGATAATGTCAAGCACTTTCTTTCTGTCGTCATCATCATAGGTTTCACCTACTAACCACGCATCATCATTGTCTGCGTTAGGATTAGGGTTTTCATAAACATATTGACCTTTTGTATTGTGTCTAAACATGGTCATGTAAACACCATCTATAGTCTTTTCATAGTCTTCTTGACTTTTAAATGACTTAAAATCAATGCTTTTTATTAGTGTAGCAAAGAATTCAGTTCTTTGTTTATTGAATTGTTTTGAATAGTCCATAGTGTCCTCTCAATTAGGTTAATAAAATATCTTGTTGAATAGAATCTAACTTCTTCATAATAGCAGTATTATCTGCGGTTAGTGTCTTATTAATAGTCTGAAGCATGTTCATTTGAACTTGCATTTTATTCAAAGTATCAACTAAAATTGACATTTGAACATCAATCTTATCTGTATTGGACTTAATTTTATCAGTATCTATACCGATTTCTTCATTTAATAGATTATAAATATCGTCATTATTGAACATAGAATCACTCATAGTTTACTCACTTTCATTTATTGTTATCGAATCACTCATACTATTATAATAACACAATGGGTGAATTATACAAGCAAATAATGGATTATTTCACTTCTTTTTCTATTTTTTTCTTATGCTCATCAACAGTTCTTAACTCTACACTCTTAGTATGCGACATAATTCTGTTCATTTCGTAGTGTTTTATGAATGTTTTTATCATACATTGCATTTCAAATATCAATTCATCTATCTTTTTACTATCTCTTTTGAGATTTCTTTCTAATTTTGCGATTCTCCTTATTATTTCTTCTTTTTCAGTAATCATAATGTATTATCTCCAGTTATTTTTCACCCAATCTTTATCTGATTCGTGGGGTTTGGGATACCCATGAAAGACTGCTACTTTTGCGTTCTCATTTTGTTCAAATGTCCACAAGTTTTTACCGAATCGGGGTTCATTTCTATCAAACCATTTGTAAGAAAATGTCCATTCGTCAGGAAAAGTTCTTACATTGTGTTTATGAAACTTCTTGTCCTTTCTCAGTAGTTCTGTTATTGCGTTTTGGTCGCCTTGTAGTCTGTACCAATAACTTCTATCTTTTGCAAATTCATCCCATATAATAGGTTTCATTGTTTCACTATGCCATTTCATAAGACTTGAGTTATACCATATCATTCTACCATTAAAGTCTGATGTAATACTAAATGTCTTTTCATCTTCAAAATTTGCAAAACAATCTATATTTCTCATTAAAACCACATCTAAATCCATATATAAATTAACACCTGATAACCCATTATCTGGGTGAAATAGTTGCATTTTGTTCCACCACCCTTGCATATCGTGTAACGGAAACTGTTTTACGATTATATCACCTTCTAGAATTTTGTCAAGTTTAACATGGTCAGTAAAACAATAAAATTTATGTGGTACACTTAAATTTCTACTTACCATATTGTATAGATTTTGCACATAAATCGGTTGATACTTTGTGCCATACAAGACACAACAAAAATTAATCATCTTAAATCGTTCTTCACTCTTTGTAATTGTTCTATTATTTGATTTAATTTTAACTTACTTGTATCCATTTGGTCTCTACTTTCAAAGTAGACAGAATCACCTAATGTATATGCTTTACCTTGATACTTGTTTATAAATGTCTGCAAGTCACTTATCATATTCTTTGCAACAGTTAATTGATATTCTATGGGATTATATTTTTCTTTAGCGCTCATATCACTCCTTGTTGATTTAATAGTTTATATGCTGTACCATCTTCTATTTCGTCAAGAGTAAATTGTTGTTCTGTTATAAACTTCAACCACTCTAAAACTGTTTTCTTACCAGGTCTAAAAGGTCTTTCAACATACTTTGGGTCTCTAGATGCAACTGCCCAAGATACATTTCTACCATCAGTTATTACAGGCACTCTGTTTAATATTGCGTCTACAGATGCTATGCTCATATTTGTTACTAAACAATGACAATCTTTTAATTGTTCTCTAATATCAGTACCCCACCATTCATTACCTGGTCTTGGTTTATTTCTTACTATTATATCTCTTTTTGTGTGTTGTGTCAACTCTGATTTAACACCTGCTATCCATTCTTCTTGTGTCATATTATTAAGTTGTTGTGTTACAGTAGGTGATGAGGGACATATTAGTATATGTTTTGTATCACCAGTATACCAACCTTTAAACTCTGCATCTATACCTTGATTTACTAACTTTCGTAATCTAGAACCATCACCAACTTTACCTTTAACTGTATGCAAACCACCTTTGACTATTCTAAAATAAGTTTTATCTTCTTCATCAATACTAGGTGTCGGATATCTTGTTATAGGGTAAGTTATATAACCTACATCTATATAATACCATTCTTCTTTTTTTTCAACACATTGAGCAATTTCTTTTCTGTTCTGACCTGCTAATCCCCAAAAGAAGTGTATTGGTCTGTCTTCGTCTTGCCAACCTTTTTCTATAAGAGGAAATATTTTATGAGATAAACATTTATCCCATTTTAATTTATGTGTTATAATCATATAATACCTCTGCACTAACTCTTTTAACTTCTTTATATCCTATTTTATTGAATAGTATATTAAATTCATCAAATGTATTTCTCATTCGTTTTGATTTCATTTCAAGATGTATAAAAGGTTTATTTTTACTTAATGTTTCTAAACAACCTGATAATATTTGATACTCAAAACCTTCTGCATCTACTTTTATATAATCTACATTTTCGAAATTCATACTATCAATACTTTTTATTTCTACATTGCCAGGTTTGTCTGGGTCTATATTTGTATTACCTGAATTATCTTTCTCTATATTTAAGAAACCTGTAGTCTGATGTGAACCTAATGCGAAAGGATATATTGTATAGTTATCAAAATCTTTCATATTTTGAACATAACATTCTCTTACTGAACTATTAGGTTCAAATGCCCATATGTATTTTGTATCTGGTCGTTGTATCATGGGTCTAGACCACAAACCTACATGAGCACCCACATCTATGATATACTCAATCTTTCTTTTATTCTCCATATATTCAAAGAGAGTATCTCTTTGTTTCTTCTGATACTCTCCGTTTAAAATCCATCTCTCAAAGTGAGTATCACTAGAAGGGAAAAGATAATTGCCTATCTTCTTCTGTATCATCTTCTTTTTTATCCTCTTTCAATAATTGTTTTTCTTCATTCCACCATGGTGCATCTGATGAATGTTGCACCCAGGGTGCATCTGGTGTTTCTGAAGGTATAGAACTATGGTCTAATCCAGGTTCTACTGTTTCAGATTTTAAAACAACTGGTTTTGATGTGTAGTCGTTAAACTCTCTTCTTCTTACTTCTCCAGTAGTAGGATTTCTCTCATAGATATACTTCTTTTTATCATCTGCCATGTTTATTCCTTTCTCTTCTAAATGTTTCTAAAAAATATTGTTTTCTTTTACCTTTAAAATCATAAAAATATGTACCTGGTTTAAAAACTCTAGCACTCTTCGGCCATATATCAAAACTACCACACTCTTCGCCACCGTATTCTGTAAGTCTTACTTTACAACCTCTTATATTATAGGTCCCTAACTTAAATCTAAACTTTTTAGGTGGGTCTCTCTGTGGTAACAATCCTAATTCTTCTCTTAATATATTATCATATGTTCTCTGGTCACCATACCAATTCCAATGTGGGTCTTTATGTGCATCTGAAACCCACCTATCATACCTGTAACCAAAAAATCTTTTAACATCTTCTGTAACTTTCTTCACGACAATCATAGCATTATTTACTCGTGTGCCTTTTCTAATGGGTATCATTATATCAAAATCTTCATCAAACATTGTATCTAAATTTCTGTTTATGATATGGTCTGTACCACACATAATAATATTCTCTTCATAACCATTATCATCACATATAAATTTTGTTTCATTTAATACTTTTGATTCAATAATTTGTTTACCCTCTGTGTCAACTCTAAATGTTTCTAAATGTTCCATTTTAGGTATTATTGTTGTATTATCTGTAGATAATATTAGTTTACCATTTTCTGAATTATGCCATAGAAAAGTATCATTTAGACATTGTAAAAATAAATGATAATTATATCTATTCTTTAAAACTAAATCTTTTACTTCGTCTGCTTCTTTCACATCTTTAAAATTAGGATTTTTAAAGAACGGAACTAGATACACCATTACCATTACTCCAATACTTTTGTAAAATGTCTATAACTTTTTCTTTATTAACGCCAGGATAAATTGGCAAACTTACTTGACTGTTTGATATTTTTTCTGTTACAGGTAAATCTATATCAACTATATTTTCAACATCATTACATATAGTGCAATTCGTTTTACCCATTCTATATAATGGATTTGCATGTACAGGTTTATCGTAATGTTTTTTTAATTGTAAATCGTTTGAACATCTTTCAATTAACTTATTTCTATCTCTGTGTAATATAGGGTAAATATGATAACTATGTTCAACGCCCTCTTGTGTATAACAATAGTCTAGATGTTTATTATAATAATCTGCGATTTCTTGTTTCTCTCTTAGAACTTCAGGATAGTATTTTAATTTTAAACTAATAAATCTAGCATTTATATTAGACATTCTCATATTAAATCCAATATCATTTTCTTTCCAACTTCTCTGTTCTTTCATTTCTTTTGCAAGACCTTCATCATCTGTTATTACACAACCTGCATCACCAAATGCTCCTATGCCTTTACCAGGATAAAAACTAAAAGTACCTGCCTCACCAAATGTACCTACATGTTTACCATTAACTCTAGTACCGTGTGCTTGTGAGCAATCTTCTATTATTATAGATGTAGACTTTTTACTATTTATTCTTGTCATATCACAAGCATTACCATACATATGTACTGGTAGTATTACTTTATTATCAAAACCTACATTTAGTTTTTCTGGGTCCATACAATATGTTTTCTCATCAATATCAACAAATTCATTGTATGCACCTAAATATCTTATTGCTGATAATGTTGCAGTAAATGTATGAGAAACTGTGGTAACTTTATCACCTGAACGAATACCAGCAGAATATAATGCAATCGCTAATGCTGATGTACCACTATTTACTGCAACACAATACTTAGCACCAGTAAAATCTGCAAAGTCTTCTTCAAACTTTTCTGTACCAAATACAAAGTTACTTGTATTAAGTAACTCTTCGACCTCAGACATAAACTCTTCTTTCAAAGGTTTATGTATCTCTGTCATATCGTAATAGGGTATCATACTTCTTTATCTATCCACTTCATAAGTTTTAGTGCCTTATCAACATCACTTATACATTCAATTTTGTGATTGTTAATACATTCTAAAAAATGTCTTTTACCATTCATTAGTGCTTCACTCGATTCTACTTTAGGGCATGTCATATTACCTAATTGATTTATATTATAATCTTCACCCACTTCACCAGTATCGTACACTTTTATTTTGTTTACATCTATGTCATCATATATAACAGATTTTTTAGTACCTGTCAAGATTATTTCTCTTTTCTTTACAGGACTTACCCAATTGCAGTTAATAGTAGCAGTAAACCCATTATTAAATTTTAAACATACAATAGACTGATTCGATTTATCGTTTACATGGTTGTTCTTTATAATAGATTTTTTAACTAATTCAATATCAGGATATAAATGATTTATTATAGCAAGGTCATGTATTGCTAAATCTTTTACAACATCAACATCTTTCTGAAATAAACCTAAACTAATTCTATGACTATCATAATATAATGGTTTACCTATGTCTATACTTTTAAGAGTTTGTATAGCAGGATGAAATAGAAAAGTATGGTCAACCATAATTCTTAATTTATCATTGATTGTTTTTCTATAGTCTGCTAGATTTAAGGTATCATCATAACTCATACACACAGGTTTTTCTACCCATACATGTCTTCCATAATATATACTCAATTTTGCTAAATCTAAATGACTTTCAGGTTTCGTTGCTATTAATACTGCCTTTACATCATTATTGTGTTCTAATACATTTGTTAAACTAACATCATACTTAAATTTACTACCATATAAATGTTTCGCTTTATCTAACTCGTTATGTGATTTATCTACTATGTGAGTAATTTTATCTGAAAATACCCTTGCAAGATTTCTACCCCAATACCCAAATCCAACTAACGCAATCATTTTATTCTCCTTGCTGGGTTGCCGGCATAGATACCAGGTTCTTCTATATCTTTTGTTACGACTGAACCAGCACCTATCGTTACATTGTCACAGATTGTGACAGGTAATATTGTTGAGTTAGAACCTATGTTGCAATTATTACCTATATTAGTTGGTAAAAAGTCTTTACTTAAATTACCATCTTTAAATTTATCGTTAGTGAACATGACACCATGAGCGATAAAACATTTATCCATGATTGTAACATTCTCACATATAAAACTGTGTGATTGTATTCTTGTATTATCACCTATATAAGAACCTTTTTGTATTTCACAAAATGGTCCTATAAAAACATTATCACCTATAACACATTCATACATATTAACAGGTTCTACAATTGTGTTTTCTTTTCCTATTTTACAGTCACGAATCATTTATTAACCTTTCATAAAAATTATCTTGATTTACTATTTCATCTAGTGATAAATTTTCACCTAGATATTTGCCTATATTATTATAGTACCATAAATTTGTTTGATTAAAAAACTTGTTTGCATTATCATAATTTATCTGACATCTACCACTAATTAATACAGTACCTCTTCCCCATTTGTTTTCTATAAGAAAACATAAACACTCACTAGACATAGAGATATCATTTTCTAATTGAGATACTTCTTCAAATGTTTTATTTTTTATATCATATTTTATTACTGTATTCCAATCTGTAACTTTTATGTAAGTTTCTTCTGCGTCAAATAATGTCATATCATTTTTATTATGTAACTCCTCACACATACTACTAAATGATTTAATAACTTTTTCTTTTTTAATAGTATTGTTTTTATGTAATGGTTTTATAATCTTTCTCATTGTAGACCAATATTGTAAACCATTTTCAGACATTCTTGAATGAATAAAAGTTTCAGGCACAGGAAATACACATTCGACTTTATTTACATCTGCAAATCTTTTTATATCTGTTAAAGGTGGCACATACTCATTCATATAAAAGTTTTCTTCGTGTGAGTAATATATGTAAGAAGCAAATGGTACCCAAGTTTCAGGTTTAAATACTTTTAATTGCATCTTTAGTCTATCATAAATTATTGATTGTGCCTTTTTAGGCATATTTACATCACCTTTATTGCCTGCCCAATTTGCATAAGTAAATTGCGATAACAGAACATCAACTTTTTTTAGTTGTAATTTTGTCAATTCAGATTCATCTCTAACTTGATAGTCATTCATATTAACTAAAGTTTTACCATTATTATGTTCATACACAAAGAAACTATCAAACCCATTTGATTGTACTTTAATTCTGCCCGTTGTCAATTCATAATATCTATTATTCTCTACTTCTAAAACTTTAAAACCTAAACGCTTAACAAAACTTACTACTTTTCTATCTAATGTTTTATGAAAAATAATTGTTTTCATTTCTGGGTCAGATATACTTTCTAAAAAAGGTATGTTAAAATGGTCTGGGTGTTCGTGTGATATATAAATCCAATCATACCCATACTGACTAATCTCTTTATCAAACTCTTTTAGTAAATTCCAACCATTTAAAAAGATACTACCTTTAGTCCAAGGGTCTACTAAAATGTTATCTAATAAAAATGATGAATGATTGAAAAATTTAATCATTATATTCCTCTGCTATTTTTTCTCTATAAGGTTTAACATCACCTTGTAGACATTTTATAATTCTGTGAGCATAATCAGTTTTCATTTCTTCACCTGTAAACTGACACCACTTTAAATAATCTATGTGATTAAATATCTTTTCTGCACCTGCCCAATAAGGTTTTTCTATATTCTCAAGATTTGTTTCACTTAAATAACCACCTGCATTAGGTCCTAATACAATAGCAGGTACACCCACAGTTATTGACTCTAATGATGCTATACTATTGTATGTTACAATACAATGATATTTACCTTTTCTTAATTGGTCTTGTAAAGAATAGTTATTTCTTTCTGTTCTAGATAACTTCTTTCTCACTTCTACTTCTCTATCTGTCAATTTTTTAATTTTCTTAATTAATTTTTTTGTGTATGTGTGTGCTACTCCGCCAAAGTGATTGAAAACTTTTTGACTAGGTGGTACTATCAATATTTTTTTCTTATCGTGATATTCTCTTTCTTTTAAATCCCATCTTATAACATCTCTTCTGAAATCAAATACATTTTCAATTTCGTGTGCATGAAACTCTGTTCTCAATCTATCTTCAATCTCTTCTTTAGATAAATGATTTAAAGTTTGTAAGTTATTATATGCTATTCTATGCCATATCTTTGTAATTTGATTACCAAAATAACCTGTATCTATATACAGATAGTCAATGTTATTTTCTATACAATCCCATATCAGAGGTGACTTGCCTAAACCACGAAACACACAAGGTGTTTTATCGTCAATATCGAAATCATCATCATTCATATATTTACCTAGACAACCTTGAGAAAAACTATGAATGTATGGGTCTACTGCATTTTTACCATTTCTTTCTCTTTCATCTGCTTTTAATAATGACCAATCAACACATCTATATGACATCTTTTATCCTTTCCCAATATTCACCACTCTCTAAATCTGGTAATCGCCAATGAGAGTAACCTAAGTTATTTAAAAATTGTTGTCTATTGATACTTATATTGGGTTGTTCTATATCAGATAGTTCACCTGCCTTCATAGGTAAAAAATAACAATTGGGATTTGTTATGAATAATGGTTTACCTTCTATGATTGCAGGACCTCCAGCAGTAGATGTAAATATGACAACTGCAAATGCCTTTCGTATCTCACCTACTAACCCAGGATAATGGTCTAGTGGTGAATGTATTGAAACATTTTTAGAAGTTTCAGAATATTCTTTCAGTCTTTGATAATCTGACTTATGTTCTATGTAAGACCTCGAGGAGTGTTGTCGTATAATTATAGGTCTATCTGTATGTTTTCTTAACTCATCTACAGTATCTATTGCCCATTGAGCAGCATTGACACCTAAACCAGAGTACCCACTTGAACCTCTATTGCAACAAATATATATGTGTTCGCCTTTTAAATTATAATCTTTCAGGTCTATTCTTTTTATTTTTTTCATTCTTTCCCATCTATCTGAAGGGCATTTGTCATTGAAGTATTTTGCCTTACCAGGATAGATATCTCCATATGCAACTCTAACGAATGAATTCTTTATATCGTATTCGTAATTATGATTTAAGTGAGAGTCTATACCATTTAATACATCATTATCAAACATCCATATGTTACCACTCTCTTTGTATTTGTTCCAAACATTAACTCTTAATTGTAATCTCTCTTTTAACTTTTCTTGACCAGGTGCAACTCTTTGATAATTGAATATCAAAGCATGAGAGGTATTTTTAACATCAAAACCTTCTGCACCCTTATGATTTATTACATGAATGCCATCTTTAGATATAGGTTCACCAAATGCTTTCATTAACTCCATTTTAAAACCATACTTTACAGTCGTTGCATAGTAAATACACAAATCACGCATCATACTCATCTGTCCTCTCACCATCTAATATTGTTGTCTTTTTTGTCTTCTCATACATTTTTTGCAAATTAATGTATAATGTCTTATCTTTTCTATCACCTGCGTACTTCATCTGTAGAGGATATTGAAACTCTTGTTGTTTTATTTTTTTAGCAATGCACATTATAATTACTTCTTCAGGTTTGTTAGGGTACATCTTTCTATTCTCTGGGTCAGGTATAAAGTAATCTAAGTTATGCTCTACAAGTTCACCTATATCTCTCGTTGTACCCTTAACACCTATCAAGTCACTTATTACCCACCCATTTTGATGAAATATATCTGTGTATGCAGTAGGGTTAAAGTTCCAAAAACCATGATTTATCTTTGATGCTGGTGCTGCCATAAAAATCGTACCATTCATTTTAGTCATTTGCATAATATTTTTAAATGCTTGACCTACATTAAAACAATGTTCTAAAGTTCCTACATCTAAAATTAAATCATAGTTTGGTTTATAATCTATTGGCACAGGTTCATTTAAATCTAATATTAACTCAACACCTAAATGAGAATACACATCAAATACATCTATATCCATATTAAAGTAATTAAAGAAACTTTCTGCTGTGTATAGTTGTTTTGTACCATCTTCTTCTAGTTTTGCTCGTAACTTTTTATGCAAACTAGTATTAACAAATTTTTCTCTAACTTCTAATTTACTTGTATCTATGCCTTGATTTTTAAACATAGTTTCTGTAACAAGTAAATCAGGATAACCTAGTGTTGCAACAGTCAATCTTTTATCACTTTGCAAATTCTTCAAAGTTCTACATACTGTTCTAAAAAAATACCTATCTATTGACATTTTAATCCATATCTATTTGGGTTGCTTCACTATAATGTGTAAACCATTCATCTGAATAGTCTACTTCTTCAAATTCAGAAAACCAAGGACCGCCTTCTGTGAAATGTATATTCTTTACATCTTCTTTATATTCATACTCTCCTGCTAACCAGTTCCATTCTAATGGTAAATCACCTATGAGTTTATCACTCTCTAACCATTTGAATTGATGTAACTCTAAACCTGATGCTCTATTCACATAGTTAGGAGTTAATGGGGTACACTTCTTGCAATTCATTAACATAAAACTAGACCAGTTCTTTTTAGGATAAACTGTTTGTTTTTGATTTAAAAATTTAACTTTACTCTTTGGTGTGTAATCGTGTTTGCAAACTTGCACAGCGTATCTATCATCTCTTAATCGCCACAGTTCGTTTATGTCTGCCTTCATTAACATATCACAATCCATAAACAATGCCCAACCTTGATAGTTCATTAAGTGTGGTGTTATAAATCTACTAAAAGAAAACTCTGTACTAGACAAAGCATTTCTTTCTCTAATAAAATCGTCTTTGATATTTTCTAAATAGATAGGTGTTATAGCAACAGGTTTTGTACTGTGTTTTAAAATACTATGTGTTAATACACTATGTGCAACTTTTTCTTTTGTATCATAACCTATGAATACATTAATCATTTTGTAAACCTGTGCAATCTATGATAAAGTGTTTCTAGTTCTGCTTTCTTCTCTTTTGGTATTGTTATGTCGTCTTGTGATTGTACTAAAAATACAATCATTTCTTTAAGTAACGCAACATCTGATTGTGAGAATACTGGTTTACTTACTTTCATTAACAACACTCCCTACTGTTTCTCTTTCAATATCACCATGGTCAAACTCTGCCCAATATAATTCAAATGCTACACCATCTTCTAAACCTATGAACTGATGATACTCATTTGGTTTTACTTGTGTAAAATCACCAGGTCCTAATATTGTTTCATCTACCAAATCATAATCATTCTTCCAAACTCTTACAATCATTTTACCAGATTCACAAAAGAACCCATTCCATTTAAACTTATGTTTATGTTTAGAACATGATATATCTTTTTTAAATTCTATTCTATGAAACTCAAGAACTCCGTTTGCGTGAATAAGTTCTGTTTGTCCCCATATTTTTCCTGCTTTCATGGTAACATTTCTCCTGCATCTTTTCTTGCTTTACCTTTTAGATGGTCCATATATTCTGCCATTGGCGTATCTGGCCAAGGATTACCGACTCTTCTAATTGTAGGTGATAAATTAAATTGAGGTACATTCTTTAAATATTTTTTTCTAACAACATCAAATAAATAACTATCGTGCCACTCATCTTCTTTGACAAGATTTAAATTTGTGTAGATGTCTTCAAATCTTGATACAAATAATCTAGTTTCATGGTTTCGTAAATTATATCCTACAAAACCACACTCACTATAATAAGTTGGTCTGTCTATAAATGATATTGCATATTCACCAGGTAAAAATTTATCTACAACTTCTTTAGCAGTTATTGTCTTTTTGAAAACTACATCTGCATCTATCCAAAAAACATAATCATATGGATGTCTTGGTGCTAACATGGCATCACATTTTGCAAATACTTTATAACTAAATCTTATTGCATCTTTTTTGTAATTTGTTCCGTGAATTATTTTATCGGGTCTATCTTTTTCTACACTATCAACATTGAGTTCACTCATTCTTGATTGAAATTTTCTTAACTTGTTACCAACTTTACCTTCCCAAATATTTCTATAGAAAATATTATCTCTAATTGGAAAATCTTCAGGCACCCAACCTTCATGGTATACTATTAAGTCGAATGGCCAATTGTAGGATTTTAAAAATCTATGTGCGTAATATTCGTAAAGTTTTTTATTGAAACTAGTTACAATTGCTATCTTCATTTCCTGTCCTCATTATGTAATATGAATCAACAATGTCTGTAACAGGATTAGATAATTTATTCATACCCAATTCAGATACTAAATCTTGTCCACCGTCTTTCATAAATTGTTCATACATTTGTTCTTTACTGGCATTACCTTTACCAGTTGCTCTTTTCTTAACAACACTAGGTACTATATTAGAATAATTTATATGATGTTGATTTAAGAATTTATATTTCAGTATGCCACAATTTTCTGCAATTTGAAATAAACCTTGTCCTCTAGAACCATATGAATAACCTTCTATAAAAATCCTTGTGTGTTTATTATTAAATAAACTTAACACCCAATCACCTATTAAACTAAATCTTTGAATGTTATCACTATAGTATTTAGGGTATTCGTAACCGTGTACTTTTTTCGCAACCTTTCCTTGATACTTTTTTACTGAAGACAAAAAATGAAATGTGCAATCTTTTATTTCAGTTTTGTTTTGATTTTCAGCAATACATACTCCAGGACTATTTAACGAATAATCAATCCCAATTATCCTCATCATTTAACTCCTCTTCTGTAGGAGGAATGTCCTCTTCATCAAATTCATGTCCACAAAAGGGACATAGAATAGGAAGAATATCTCTGGTTTCATCCCATCCAATTCTCATTTCTGTATTACAATTACTACATTTATGTGTTTTAATCATAACTTAAACTTCTTAAACTGGTCTTTTTTAACATCTTGTTTTATACCTCCAATAACATATGATTCTATCTCTGTTTCTTGTGGTGCGTTCTGTAATCCTCTACTACTTAACCAATGTGTTATCCATGGTAAAGGGTTTGACTTTTGGTCGTACTTCGGCGTTAGTCGTATCGCTTTCATCCTTCGGTTTGCCATGTGTTCTACAAACTGGTGTAACAATTTTTCTGACAACCCAATCATACTGCCTTGTGAAAATAGATATGTTGCCCATCTTTTCTCCTCTGCTACTGCATCATCAAACATTTTATAAACTTCTTGTTCTGTGTCTTTTATAACTTGGTTCATTACTTTATCATTTTCTTTTTCTCTATACATATTGAGAATTTGTTGCGACATTGCAAAATGTTGACTTTCATCTCTTGCAATAAATGATATTATCTTTGCTGAACCTTCTAACTTTTTTAATTCTCCAAACGCAAAACTACATGCAAATGATACATAAAATCTTAAACCTTCAAGTATGTTAACAGTTACTAATGCTAACCATAATCTCTTCTTTAACTCATACATATCGACTTGATTAGGTGATAATGTCCAAGTATATCCTAATTCTATTAAATCATCATATGTTTTAGTTACTGATTCTGCTCTTCTTTTTATTTTTTCATCATCTATAATTGTATTGAAAACATCACTAGGATTTGAATACAAGTTCTTTATAATGTATGTATAACTCCTAGAATGTATGGTCTCCATAAAATCCCAAGTTACAATACAACCCTCTATTTCAGGTAGTGAAACAAATGGTAGAAATGCTAAACATGGTCCTCTACCTTGCACACTATCTAACATAGTTTGATACTTCAAGTTTGATGTAAAAATAAATTTCTGACCTTCTGTTAAATCTAGATAATCATTTCTATCTTTCTGTAAAGATACCTCTTCTGGTCTCCAGAAATATCCTAATTGTGTTTGATTTAACTTATCAAACACTGGATATTTAAATGTGTCATATCTTTGTATTGCTAAATCTTTGCCAAAAAACATTGGTTGTTTAGTTGAATCTAAACTTACATCTTTATTTAATACGCTTTTACTCATTTTTAAGGTCCTTTAATTCATAGTGCCAATCATCTGTATCACCAGCAGTCCATTTATGTGTACCTTCTACTTCATATTCTACAGTAGAAACTTTAAAATCAGGAAACTTTAATTTACTAGGTGACAATGATTTGTCATAAAATATGACTCTGTTATTTGGTTGAGCAGCAATGTGTCCATTCTCTAATGCTATAATATTAAATGATTTATGCTGACTAGGTGTTTCAGCAAAAGATACATCTCTTTCTAACTCTGATGATGCACAACTATCTATTGTCCACCAATAGTGACCTTTATACCATTGTTTTTCTGGTGACATATATTTGCACATACTACCTCCTAGTAATACTTTTTGTATAATTGTTATATCATAACTAAAGCAATCCCACAATTGTAATTCTGTCAAAGGCATATTACCCTCGTAATCTTTTTTCCATACAAATGCTGATATGGGTAGTTTATCAAACAATGCACCATACTCTGGTAAAAAAGTTTCAAAATATAATGCTCTACCCATAATAGACTTTGCACTTACCCAAACACCTGGTGTCAATTCTCCATGACCTTTTTCTAAATCATAAAGATATTCTTTCTTTACAAACACTTCTTCGTGTGGGGTATTTATTGCTAAATATGCCATTATATAGTACAACTCTCACATTCTTCTTCTACCTCTGTTTCAGGTACTTCATCTTTAAAACCTATAGGGTGTGCAGGTTCGTCTTCGTCTTTCTTACTATCATATGTATTTTGATAATAAGAAGTCTTCCACCCTAATTTATATGTAGTTAATAAATCTTGTGTCATAACAGATACTGGTACTTGACCATCTTCAAAGTGTTCTGGATTATATGACCAGTTGCCACTTATTGCCTGGTCAAAATATTTCTGCATTATTGAAACTATATTTATATAACCAGTCATGTCTTTCATATCCCACAATAAAGTATAATAATTTTTTAGGGTTTGATATTGAGGTACAACTTGTTTTAGAGGACCTTTCTTTGATTTTTTAATACTCAAATAATCTCTAGGTGGTTCTATACCATTTGTTGCATTACTCACAACACTTGATGATTCAGATGGCATTTGTGCAGTCAATGTACTGTGTCTTAACCCATGCACTTTTATATCTTCTCTTAACTTTTCCCAAGGTAAAGACAATTTTCTATCAACCAATACATCAACATCTTTTTTGTATGTGTCAATGGGCAAAATACCATCTGCGTATTTTGTTCTATCAAAGTATTCACATTTACCTTTTTCTTTTGCGATATTATTACTCGCCCAAAGTAAATGAAATTGAAATGCTTCTGTAAGTTCGTCTACTAATCTCCATGCTTCTGGGTCTGCATATGAAACTTTATTCTTTGCAAGGTAATGAGCAAGACCAATATATCCTATACCTAAACTTCTTCTTGCCTTCGTAGATATTTCTGCTGCCTTCACTGGATAATTTTGATGGTCTATTATTTCATCTAAACCTCTAACTGCTAAATCACATAAGTCCTCTAGTTCGTCTAAAGATTTTAATTGTCCAACATTAATAGCACTTAAAATACATAATGCTATTTCACCTTCTCCGTCTATGTGTTGTATTGGGTCTGTAGGTAATGTAATCTCTTGACATAAGTTAGACATATAAATTCTATCTTTAAAACTAGAATGTGTATTGCAATGGTCAATATTCATAATGTATATACGACCTGTTTCTGCTCTTTCTTTTAATATGTCAAAGAATAATTGCTGACAACTTATTTTCTTTTTCTTAACACTAGTTTTTCTTTCTGCCTTTTCATATAATGCATCAAACTCATCTGTTCCCCATGCTTCATATAATTCAGGTACTTCATGTGGTGAAAATAAAGTAATGTCTTCTTCATTGATAAATCTTTCATAGAAAAGTTTTGATAATTGTATTGAGTAATCTAACTTTCTAACTCTATTATCTTCAGTACCTTTATTGTTTTTTAATACAATGATGTCTTCTATCTCGGCGTGCCATATCGGAAAATGTACAGTTGCACTACCACCTCTTACACCATTTTGTGTGCAACACTTAACTGTTGATTCAAACTTTTTAAGAAATGGTATAACACCTGTGTGTTGAACTTCTCCACCTCTAATTCTAGAGTTGATGCCTCTTATTCTTCCTGCGTTGATACCAATTCCTGCCCTTTGAGCAACATACTTACCAATACCCATATCACTAGAAAAAATACTATCGAGAGTATCATCAACATCAACCAAAACGCAACTAGCATACTGCTTAAGAGGAGTTCGAACACCTGCCATAACGGGAGTAGGAATATTGATTTTAAATTTACTAATAGCATCATAGTATCTCCTTACATATACCATTCGAGATTCAGTAGGATAGTCTGCAAAAATTGTGGCAGAAATCATCATATACATGAATTGAGGTAATTCAAAAACTTCATTTGTGCTTCTGTCTTGTACTAGATATTTATCAATAACTTGTCTTAATCCAGCATAAGTAAAGTTGTAATCCCTTTTATGGTCTAACCAAGATTGCATCTTATTGAATTCATCTTCATTATATTTATTTAATATTTCTTTATCATATAGACCTTTATCTACACACTCTTTTACATGGTCATAAAATTCTGGGTGATCCCATAATCTTTTCATAACTTGTTTTCTTAATCCATATAACAGTAATCTGCCAGCAACAAATTGATAATTAGGTTCTTCTAATGAAATTAAATCAGCAGCAGATTTAACAAGTATTTGTTGTATTTCATCTGTTGATATCCCATCAAAGAATTGTAACCCGCTACTCATTTCTACTTGAGATGAGGAAACACCTGATATGCCTTCACATGCATACTCAACCATTTCGTGTATCTTATCTATGTTTAAAGTTTCTCTGCCTCTTTCACCTCTTTTTACTACTGATATATCTTTTTCTACCATTACCTTTTCCTCCAATAACTTAATTTAGTCAAAGCAGACAACTTTGAATATGTGTTTTCTTTAATAATTTTGTGAAGTTCTCTAGACGATAATCCCTTCATAATCATTTCATTGATATCTTTTTCTTTGATATCTTCAGACCATATGACTATATTATAATCTTGTTCAATCACTTTGTTCATTCTATTTACTATCTCTATATTTCTAGGTTCATTGTCAAATATATATGTCACTTGTTTTGGTGGAACTCTTGTGAATAATAGGTCGCTTCCACCAGCGGCAATACAGTTGTCAATGAATAAAGAGTCTATCGGACCTTCAGTAATATATATGTGTTCTTGGAAGTTTACTCGGTCTAATCCAAAGACTTTTTTTTCATTTTCATCAATTTTTATTGTTAAATATTTTGGGTTCTCTTTACCGAAAGCACGCCCTTGAAATGCAAAGATTTTACCCTCTGTATTTAAGAAGGGTATAATCAGTCTAGGATGTTCTTGTGCCGTTGTAAAGGTATTTCTCTTGACTTTATTAACAAACTCTGTAAACTTATCACAAAAATATAATTTGTCAAGAAAAATCTCTGGTATCTTTCTATTTACACAATACTGTCTTGCTGGGTGATTTATATCTAAATCACTTATCTTTTGTATGTCATCTAAAATAGATGTATTTAAAAACTTAGTAGGTTTAAAGTCGAAATCAGGTTTCGGTGTTGCAGGTCTATTATCTTTGTACCTATCAAGTAAGTATTCTTCATATAATTTAGGGTCTAAAAACTTTAGAAAGTTTAATAAGTTCTGCCCCATGCCACAATTATGACATTTAAAAAAGAAATCATTCTTTTTAAGATAGAGATATGCTCTCGCCTTTGTTTTTGATTTCTTCGAATCACCACAATGTGGGCATCTAAAATTAAACAAATTATTCTTTTGTTTAAACTGTTCTAGTCTAGATGAAACCCTTGAAATGTACTTTAAATCTGTGTAATTTGACATTCAATGAATATACACTAAATGCCTTAGATTGTCAAGTTTATTTTAGGACATCATCTCTATTAAAGGTAACAGGTTTCTTGACAATATGAAACCTACTACAATAGAACCTCCTATAATTAACCACTTCCATTTCTCTAACATACTAACTCTACCAGTTAAGTCTTGTTTAAGTGATTTTATTTCAAGTAATAGTCTTCTTTCTACTTGATTAATATTTTTATGAAGGTCATTATAAACATTATTAATATCTGATGCTCTTTCTTTTAATTTATCAAATATTACTTCGTCTATCTGTTCTTGTCTTGAAATTTTCTCTTCGTGAACCGCTAACATAGATTTTATAGATGTTGATACATCTGTCAATTTTTCAATCGCTGTATCTAATTTTGTTTGTATGTTATTCACATTCTCTATATCTTTTCTTAGACTTTCAATCTGTACTTTTAAATCTACATTAGTGTCTTCCATATACTGTGTCTTCCTTTTTTTAAACCCCATAGTTTTTTATGTGTTTTTCTTCGTCTTCTATCTTTTTGTTTTCTAATTAAAATAAATTTTTCATTGAGTAAATATAGTAATGTTCGGTCATCAGGTCTTCTTCTTTTCTTTAAGACTTTATATAATAATCGTTGTCTTAATTTTTTCATTAACACCTTACTATTTATCTGTTTAAAAGATATCTGCTGTCACAAAAAAATGACAGCAGATAATTTGACACTTTTAATAATCTGATTTTATTAAAGTATATGCACCGTATATAATTGCGCCCCAGGCAGCAATTTTTAATAAAGGTGTAAAGAACAATGCAACAAGACCTACACCAATTAATATGATGCCGTCTTGACTAGTTCTTTCACTCCATCTATTGTTAACCCAATCAACTGAGTTAGACCATAGATTGCCTATAAATCCTAACATATTAGTCCTCCTTTTCTAGTTTACTAATTCTATTTTCAAGTTCATCAATTTTTTGCGTAACGAATGGATACTTTTTTCTCCAAGCATCATCTGGTTGTTCTAACCAAGTCCAACCCCAACGCAATACCAAGTAATCTAATATCATATCAAATTTAGAATATAACCATAGACCAATTCTTGTACTTTTAAAGTATGTTGAAAATGCAAGTCCAAACAATGACCCAACAAGTGCTGTGTAAATCCACAACCTATTACTTGACATCTCTTGTATCATTTCCCACATAGTCTACTCTTCAAATGATGGTTCAATTTTCACCATATCTTTTAATTTATTACTATACTTACCAATATCATGGTCTCTAACACCATCAAACATTTCAAACTTTTTTAACGCCGCCCAACGACCTCTTAACTTATCTTTTATTAATTGCCATGGCGTCATATTTCTTATGTTACCATAATGATTAATATATGTCAAGTCCCCATGGTGTCTAAAACCCATAATCCAAAAAGGAACTCTTGGCACTACATCATTATTATTCACATGTCTATAATGCTCAAAGTTTGCACCTTTAACAAACTCGTTACCACCAACTCTAGGTGAACCATAAGTATATACTGATGGTTTTTTATCTTCTAGTCTAGATGCACATATTGTTGCCATTGCACCACCTAAAGAATGACCACATATATATAATTTTCTATCACCTATTCTTTGTAGTGATACTGATATATCTGCCCATAATTTATCTATCTCTCCTTTAAATCCCTTATGTACCATACCCTCTGTTCTAGATTTACCTTTAAACGCATTTAAATCTGCCTTTATATCTGTCCATTGTTTAGGTTCTGTTCCTCTAAAAGATATTATGACTAGTTCTTTATTCTGTGCTATGTGACATTGAGCGCCTTCTACATCAAAGAATTTGTAAGTTGTAAAACCTATTCTCTTGTAATGTCTTTTTGCTCGTGTAGCATCGTGATATGCAAGTCGTGAACACTCTGCCATAAAGTATGACACCCATTCATCATCTACAGCACTTAATTCAAATTTAGTTAAATCTTCATCTGTTACTTTTTCAAAATAAGTCATTTTTCTTCCTTTACTTCAGGTTTATCTTGCACTGCTTTTTCGTAATAAACAATCGTTTCTTTTTGTTGTTTAATATATCTTAATAACTCTGACATATTTAATGCAAGATTTTCATAATCATGCACACTAACAACATAAAATACATAATCGTTGTTAGTCTTCATAAACTTTTCTTTAAACTCTTCGTAGTTCTCATCTGTTACAACATAAAACTTTACATCATTCATATCAACTGGTTTAGGTCTAGATTGCACAGGTATATTTTTCTGTACTTCTACAGTTTGAACAACTATCTCTTTCTCTGGTTTTCTTAAATAACCACAGTTAGTCAATAGTAGGCAAAGCAGTAACAGACTCAATACTGTCAAATAATTTTTTAGTACCATCATTTATCCTTTTTTCTATAAGACCAGGTTTCTTTATACTTAATCTTGTAAGATTATGTTTATGTAACTTCTTTCTCAAGTCGTCACCGTATTTTTCTGCCTCATCTAATTTAGTTTGTAATTCATTATTTAGTGTTGCAAACTTTTCTTGACTTTCTTGTAAACTATTAATTGTCAATTCGTTTGTCTTTGCAACAGTTTCTAACTTCGCATTATTTTGTTGTAGTGTTGCAATTCTTTGCTGTGTATCATTATAATATGCATATGCACCATATACGACACCCCCAATTAATCCTACAACTACTATTAACATATATATTCTTAACATTATATCTCCTCTTGTAAATAATAATTACTTGAAATTTCTTTTTCTTTTCCTTTTTTAATTAAATTTACATCAAAATTTATACTCATACTTCTTCTCATTCCTGTTCCTTTAAAAGGGTAAACACAATGCTCTATGTCATAAGGGAATATATATAAGTCACCAACTTCAGGTTCTACTAAATGTGTCTTACTTGTGAATAACCCTGCACCATTTCCTATCATTGTCAATCTACCATTATGAGGTACAATTGTTTCTGACCTCTCTTGACCAAAATCAGGAACTTGTAAATACATAACAGCAGCAAAACCAACTTGAGAATATCCACTATGTTTATGCACTACTTGATATTCATTCTCTGTTTGGTCTGTTATCCACGCATCGTGGACTGTTATATCTTTTAAATAAAAACTATCATCAACACTACATCTATTATATGTATCTGTAACACACTTATGTATTTCTTGATTTAAATCTACTTCTTCTAACCAATCTGTAACTCTATACTCTTCCTTACAAGTAGATACACTATCCATTCTAGGTATCTTCGAAGACTCTGAATTATCACTTATATAATTATACTTAGCAACAACATAACTTTTCTCTTCTATTTCTTTATTCATTTTGTTGTTGATTGTTTCTATTAGTTCGTTTGATAATCTATATCTTTGAACTTGTTGTCCAAAATTTATACTCTGTAAATGTTTCACTCACTTTTCTTTCTTATTAGTATCTATATAACTTTGATATACTTTATGTGCTTGTCCTAAATCTTTTTTCTTCTCTGGGTCTTTTGCTCTTTGACTGGCGACTTTTGCTCTCTGACTCATTGCTATCGCCGCCTGCATTTTATGTGCGTGTGTTTTACCAGAGTTTCTTATTTTACTTACAGATTGTTTTGCCTTTGCACTATCTGTAAAACCTAAACCGTGTATTGTACCTCTAGGATTTTCATCTGTATATAAATCAGAATGTTTGTCCGAACCTGCTTTTTGACCAGGTTTTCTTGGTATTCTTTTTGCATCTTCTAAACCTAATTTCTTCTTTACTATATTTGTTGCAGTACCATATCTTACTTCATCACCTTTTTTCTTACCATATCTATCTTTGAAATCTTTCTTTGGTAATTCATCTGCAACTTTATGAACTTTTTTAATTTGGTCTTTTGTTAAATCTGTTTGTTCTATTAAATCTGATGGTCTAATATTATTAGGGTTGCCCTTGTATTGATATATTCTGAAGTTCTTACCTTTATGGTCAAAACTATGTCCGTTATCTTTAATCCAGTTTCTTGCAGTCTGAATATCTTTAATGTTCTTCATCACAATTCTTGCAGTCTTACCTACATTACCTGTTTGATATATAAGATACTTTATACCTGCTGATGCGTGTAATCCTACACCACGCATATCTCTACCACCTTGACCTTTAGGTGGACTATCTCCAAGGTCTACCATAGGTACTACACTATCTGCACCACCCACTCTGATACTGCCACCGAAATATTCTTTAAAAGTTTTTACCATGACACTTTATTATTAAATCTGACTTGAGGTTCAAAGTCCATAAACTCTATGAAGTCTTTAAAAGATTGTGAAATTTTATCATATATTTTATTAAAGAAATTTTTAATATAATTTATTGCTCTTGCGAAAATTCTTTTAACAACATCAAACACACCTTCTGTTAATAAATCTGCATTTTTTATTTCTTCTTCTGTTATCATTTTTATGCCAACTTTAACTGCTGACCAAAATGTATAGTATCCTGTTTTTGTTTGTTTACCTGCAATTGTTCTTTTCTTTGAACCTGATTTAAATGTAACATCAGGTTTTACAAATTTCATAATTTTACTAACATAAGCATCTTTAGAACTAGTTACTGTATGTATTGTTGGTCTTCTACCTTCAAAATCTGTAACGAGAAAATGGTCTGCTGTTCCTACATTATTACCAAATTTTACTTTACCAGTCATTGCTTCAAATGTAAACTCTCTTGCAAAGTTAGGGTTGTTAGAAAAAACATTTCTCATATCTGTTTTCATTGCTTGATGTGCCTCATCTGCTCTTCTTAATATTTCTATCTCTGCAAACTTACCTTGTTTTTCTAAATCAGTTTTACTACCTTTAATATTATATTTTGTCATATCTGTAGAAGGTAAAAGGTTATCTATATGTTTCTTCAATTGTAAAACTACTTTACTTATACTACCCGACCTATCTAATGCAGTATAAAAAGTTGCAGTTGCTTCTTTTCTTTCGCCACTCATTAAAATAGCATCACCAGTCTTTAAAGAAATTCTTCTTCTACCTATAAGAAAATCTGTCTTTGGTGTTAATGTCGATCCTTGTGGTTTACCTGGTGCAAAATATTTTGCCCATTCATCAGATGCAGGAGGACTATTAGGGGGAAATTTACCAGTACCATCTAATTTTAAAGTTTTTACAATTCTTTTACCCACTTCATCTGAGTTAGGTATTAGTTTTGATGTGAATTTAGGACCACCAGCAGCAGATACTATAACTGCTTCCATATCAAATGCCGCCTTTGTAGATGATTCGTTTATTGCGTTTACATATTTATCTTTAAATGATTGATATTCTTTTTCATAGACTTCTTCTCTATGACCAAATGGTTGTACTATACCTGATTTCTCATCAACGATTGTATCTAACTGTTCTAGTTTATCTAATACTCCTTTGAGCATTGTACTATTGTTATCGTTATTCTCTTCTACTTTTCTTTTAAGGGTATTCATTAAGATAGGGTCTTTTTTCTTTTTCTTTTTTTTAACACCAGGTTCGTGTGTAGGTGGTAATGCAACATTGGCGCCAGAACCTACTGCGTTTGCAGGAGCATCTTCTTCTACCTTTGTTATCATCTCATGTGCTAAATATTTAAATGACTTCATAATAATCGTCTCCTGTGTAAACCATTCGTCTTAAATTGTCTTGGTCCTTCATACACAGTAACTCATAATTGTCTTCGTTTAATAACACATCATGTCCGAAGTAAGTGCCATACACAGAAATATTTGATTGTTTTTTTAATTCTTCTTCTCTATGTTCGACAATAGGAGGTAGAGAATTATCTTCTGTTAGCATTTTATCCCACTCACCCTGCATTTTAAAATATTGAACAACTGCACTTTCTAAAACATCTTTATAATTTTTTAGATTAGGATAATCAAACACACCTTTATTTACTAATCTTTCTTCACACTCTTTTATTTCTTGCAATATTTGTTCTGATGGTTCTACCATAACTCCATCATGTGCTTTATTCATTAAATCACTTTTTGTATTATGTTCTTTTAGTAAAACTGCTAAAGCAAGTGCAACAGAACCTAATCTACCACCAAATCCTACTTTACCCATTATTCTTTTTACATTGAAACAGAATCTATGTAACCAAGTATATGACTTTTGTTCTTCGCTTTTTCTTAATGTGCTGTATTTTCTTAATACTTTACCAGTCTTATCAATAATGCCATATTTAAATGCATCTTGTTTCTCAAATGGTGTAGTAAGAATACGAAGAACTCTATATGTGATTAACATATCAACTGCTCTATTACCACTTGTTCCTAACATTATAACCCCTTTAATTTTTCTTTTATATTTTCATCTTCTAAAATATTGTTTAACTCATTTGGATATAAGTAATCTAAATATCCTAATATGCTTTTCAAAATGCCCCAATACTTTATATCTATCTTATATAGTAATAAAGTTATACACGCTTCGGCACCAAATACATTCTGTAATACTATGATATGATTAACTGCTAATCTAACCTTAATCTTATTAGTAAGTGCATATTTACGAAAGAGTCTTTTAAGATATTTAAATCTTTTTAAATCATCATAAAATTCTGCCTCTTTTTCAAGAGTTGGATTGTCATAGTTTTTTTGTGCATAAAGTAACCAATTTTCTTTCGTTATTGATTTAAACATTTACACTAATTCGCAATATACCTTTGATGTTCCTACACTTGATTGTTCGTGCTTAATTCTTAAATTAAGACCACCCTCTTTCACATCTTCGATACCATCATTATCAATGTCTTGTCCATCATCTGCTTTACCAAATGTTTTAAATCTACTAACTCTTACTGTTTGGTCTCCTTTATTTTCATCAAAACCAACAGGACCAAAATTTAAACCTATTCTCATAAGTTTATTTCTTAGTTCAGTTATTGCATGGTCAGGACTTAAATATTCTTTCATAGACATAGATTTTACAAATATGTTAACTCTACTCAAAACATCTGGGTCGTGAACATTATGAACACCTATAGAACCATCTTCAATAGCATTTTGGTCAGATGTGCCAACACCCATACTACCGTGGTCTTCTTTCACATGTTGTTTAAATGTTTTCATTTTTCCCTCTATCTTTATTTTCTTCTTCTGTTTGTTTATCTTCGTTATCTCTTAGACTTTTACCTTTAGTCAAATCTTCTTCAAAGTCATCCATTTCTTTATCTTTACTATGATTTTTGAATGATTTCACCATTTGTACTCTCCTCTGATTTTGGTACAGTTTGTATATCACTTATTACATCTCCACCATTATCATTTATCATGCCCAACAATTTATCAACCTGTTGAATTGCTCCATGAAGTGCATTTAAGTTATTCTTCATATTATTTAAACTCAATTCACTTTGTTTTATTTGTTCCGCCAATGCATTAAAATCTTTTTCTAATGTTTGTCTTTCTAAAACTAAAACTTTTTTCGATACCGTCATACTAAAACCCTTTCACTATGCTAATGCGTAACCATTACCTGCAAGAACATTCCAATTACTATTTTTAAATATACAAGTTACAGTTTCACCTGGTGCATTTAAAGTTATTGTAGAATAACCTCTCAAGTTACTAGGTGTTATTGTAATAGCGTTTGTGCCACTTGTAGAAACATTAATGATTGTTTTTACTTGTCCATCAGAACCATCTGCTAATGAGCAAGGCGCTGCCGCTGAAGTTGCATTTACTTCTGTAATTGGTGTTGTAACATTAATAGCAGTTGATGTTGAACCATCACCTGTTATAGATTGTGAAGTTGCTTTTAATCCTAACCAAGAAGGTATATTATTAAAGACATCTTCTGCTGTTACTTTTTTATTGATAGGTGTATTAGACGGGTCGTCTACAACATGAAATAAGTCTGCACTTGCAAGATTGTCACCCAAATCTGTAAGTGCTGTAATTTTTTTATCTGCCATTTTATCTCCTCTAAACCCTTTCGGGAATGCTACTGTAAGTAATACTTACATCAAAAAAATATTTATAAGGGCGCCCCACACCGTAAAGCGCCCTTGGTTAAATTAATATTAAGCGTCTGCCGAAGCAGTTAACGCCACTAGTGTTTCAAATTGTATTCTACTTGCACGACCTCCTGTGCCAGTAGTTTTTAAGTTCCAACCGACATGAGAAACTTTACCACTTTGTGACTCTGCGTCTTTAAAATTAAAAAGACCTATAGTTACTCCATCGATAAGATTATCTTCTGTTGCATTGTTGAATAATTTGCCCGAAGCGGCAGCACCCATATTCGCTGCTTTCGGTTCTTTTTGCACTTGTGCCAATGCCCATAGTGGGGCACTACCGTGTGCATCTGTGTTTGACCAACTTGACATAACATTCTCTCCCTTTTTTAGGTACTCACTTGTTTAAAATATAATTAAATTTCTGCACAAGCGTAACAGTTGATTTCTAATCCTACTGCTACTTCTTTTATTACTGGACTTTTCCACATAATAAATCTCCTTTACTTGTTTTGTTAAAAAAGTATTTATAAACTCTATAAACACTATTCTATCTATACTATTTATAGTTTATTTGAATCCTAAACCTTTTAATTCTCTTATAACTTGACTCGCATTTTGAAATCTAATACCTATACCACCCTTCGTTGTAAACTCTTTTGTATTTCTACCATAGTCATCTATTAGTATAGACGGTTTACCACCCACCTTTGCATATAATTGTTTTTCACTTCTTTGAACTAGATTAACTCTACCTCTAGATATGCGTAAGTTTTTTTGAATCCAAGAACTCTTACCTGGTTTACAATTTGGGTCTTCTTGTGAAGCAGCAGATAATATATGTGGGTCATACTTTTCTATAAACCGCCATAAGTTTTTGCCGTCATTTAACCATGGCATATTATACCAAAACTTAGGTTTGGCAATTACAGGATCCCATCTTTCGTTTTTAGGAATTTGCATCCACTTATTAAGTGTAATGCCCAAAGTATTTTTGATGTTTTTCTCGAAATCACAAAGAACGCCATCCATATCACAATAGATTCTAGTATAGTTAGACATTATTTGTCAAATTCCGCCTCGGGTTTAGTATCTATTTTTGATGGTTTTGTTCCTACCATTGTTTTCTTTTTCTCTTGTTCTTTTTTCATCTTATCTTTTAGATGTTTATATGCAATGCCTACTGTCAAAGGTACTTCACCTGTTTCAGGATTAGGTTCAGGTGCCAACTTTGCGTTCTTTTCGTTTTCTAACTGTTGTTTTGCCAACGCAAGTTGCCCCTTTAAATCTGTAATCTGTGCCATCAACTTGTCTGAGTCTTTTTCTTTTGCAAGTTTAGTTTTTAGTTGTGCTACTTTATTTTTGCCAGTAGGGGTCATATCTTCAGGCATGTACTCTTCTCTTGCATTATCTATTACTGATAAGTCTTTAGGGTCTACACCGCCTAAGAATGTATCTCTTCCTTTAAAGTAATTACCAGGTCTTTTTACTATTGATTTGTATGTAAATAAATCAACATTTGTTGTTTTAACTGTAATCTGACTAGGAGAAGCATTAAAATGTGCTTTTGCATAATCTCTTGCTCTAAGTTTATCAGGTTGTGTCCCTAAAGCAACTATTTTTGCTTTTGATTGTGGAGTTTTTCTGTATACTGCAATATATTGTTTTCTACCTTGTTCATTAAGACTTTCACCAAATACAGCACTCATTCTATTTTTACTAATTAAATTTTCTATATCTTTACCAGAAATATAATCTGGTAATGCTTTTTCAAGTGCATCTCTTGGACTACCACCCTTCATTGCGATTTTCATAAACTTATCTGCGAATGGTTTAAACTGTTTGTCCTTCTTCATATCGTCTGCAAACTTTCTAATAAAGGTTAAATTAACCTCATCAATCTGTTCTTCTTTCATTTCCTTTTTCTTAATTGCTTTTTGCAATCCAGGTGGTAGTTTCTTTTGAGCACTTGTTAACTCATCTACCTTTGCCTCATTTTTAGCGGCGTGCATTTTATCTATCTTATTAAAAAATGCCTTCTTCTCATCAGGTGTCATTTGAGGTATAGACTTACCTGATTTTTTTAATTCTTTCTTAAATAATGCCTGATAGTCCTCATCAGTTTTTTTGATTGCCTCTTCTAGACTACCTGGTTTTATACCTAAATATCTCATTTACTTTTCTCCTTAACTTTAGCGGCGAGGTCTTTATCTGCCCCACCCCAAGTTCCTGATGATTTTGTTATAAAGGAATTTACTCTTGCAAATGCCCATTGATGTTGTGAAGCGCCTGGTCTGTGACCACCTTTCCACGCTGCCATTCCTCTATCAAAAACTTTCTTTAATATTCCATATGGCATTCCTGATTTTTCTGCTTTCTTTTGTAGACCTGCAATTTTCTCTACTAATTTTTTAGCACCAGGGTGTTCTAAATTTTCTTTAAATTGATATTGTAAACTTTTTGGTGAGATAGAAACTAATTTACTTTTTTCTGGTTGAGTCATATCTCTCATATGCATTTGTATCACACGCAAAACATCAGATTTTGATACTCTAAAGTTTTTTAATATAACATCAGGACTTATTTTTTGTGTGCCTTTATAATTTGGATTGTCTACTAATTCTAAATCTGGATTAATTTTTATTGCTGGTATTCCTAAATCAGCAAGATGAAATGCTAACATGGCGGCGCCTAAACTGTGTAACATTAAACCATCAGGTCTACCTTGAAATGTTCTACCTGCTAAATTGTATTGTAAAATACTTCTAGGGTCAACTCTGTGTAGTACACTCGCATGTTTACCATACGCCTTTTTTGCTTCAGGATTACCACTCTTTACTATACCTTTTGAACTAGGGTCAATATAATAGAAATCATCTAGTAATGAATCATCAAACAATTCTTGTACACACATTCTTTCTAACTGTTGTAC
>Ga0181407_1000023_pt1 | contig 43799 bp, 48 predicted proteins | sample 30SPOviralmetaG_FD_130136 | JGI IMG/M metagenome (GOLD analysis project Ga0181407, IMG submission 130136) | Marine viral communities from the oligotrophic San Pedro Time Series (SPOT) site, San Pedro Channel, CA, USA - 30 SPOT_SRF_2012-01-26 | ecosystem: Environmental > Aquatic > Marine > Strait...
TAACAATATTTTCAAGTGCAATAACGGCTGGTTTAAGTCCTTCGAAGTCTCCATACTCATCAGCTATCTTAGCTAAGTCGTTAGTAGCAGCTTCATTGATAATTTGTTCTTCTAATACCTTAGTTATAATATTTTTTACAGCTTCATTGACGTTAGGCTTCTTACCTTCGTACATTCCTTCTAGATCCTCTTCGTCCATTTCATTACCTTTTAAGTCGATAGCGTATCCATATCCTTCTTTAGGTCCATCACCGTCTCCATAATCGCTATATATACCTCCTTGTATATAATATCCGTTAGGGTATTTTTCAATTGACATAATTCTACCGTCATCATTAGGATCAAAATCTCCTTTTTCGTATGTTTTACCGCCTACTGTAAGCTTCTTTAATTTTTTAGCTTTGAAAGAAGCTTTAGTGTCTTTAGGTTTATTCTTATCATAATCTGCAAATTGTCTATCTTGAACAGCTCTTACTTCAGCTGGAGTACCTAAACCAGGAGCTCCTATATCAACACTTTTGATTTGATCTCCATCGTACTTAATTTTTGCATCTCTGCCTGCTTTTTTAGCTGCTGCTACTAGCTCTTCAGCATTTTTTTTCTCTTCCTCTGGAGTATGACCGACTACGGTTAAATCTTCATTAACATCTTTACCCATCGCTTTTTTGATGGCTTTATCTTTGGCATGCATATAATCATCTCCGTCTACATCTCCGTCTCCGTCATGATCTTTTCCTTTCTTTTCGTCAATATAATCTGTATTAACTGATAAGAAATTATTATATTCATCTTCAACAGAATCCATATCCATACCTTGAATATCGTCTTTATGAGTCTTAATAAAGTCCTTAATAGAATCATTACCTGCTCCTTTAGATTTAAGAAAAGCAACAATACCGCCTAAAGTTTCTTTAAGAGTAGGTAATTCTATTACTTCTTCTACCTCATCTTCTTTACCCATTGCTTGTTTGATAGCAGCATCTTTTTTAGCTAAGTATTCTTCTTCTGTCTCTTCTAATCCAGCTTCCATAGTATCACCTGAGTGTACATTGACCATATCAAGTTTATCTAGGATTTGATCTATCATTGAACGTATACCAGTGTTCTTAATAGTAATCCACTGGTTAGTATTATCGTCCCAAACGTATCCGTATTCTGCTCCATACGAATCGATTTCTTCTCCAATTTCTCTTGCTCTTTGTTCTTTATCGTCTGGAAGGACAAGTTTACCTGGCTTTTCTTTATGGGTTGCAGAAACTTCTCCTGTATCAGCATCAATTCCTGTGATATAGCCTTTCATTGCTATATCCTTAGCTTTTTCATCATCATTGTAATGCGTCTGTAGTGCCTTACCTAAATGAGAAGGATAACCATCATAATGGTTGTAAGTAGTAGTTAATCTATCCCCGCTTAAGAATCCAACTAATGCTCTTGTACCTTCTACTAATCTTTCTTTTCTTTCTTTTAACGTAGCTTTTTTCATATCGTTAAAAGTATCTTTTTCGAGAGCTCCTCTTTTTACTTCTACTTCTTTATCATGTTTATTTACTTTAGAAGAGTCACCAGAGATTAGATGGTAGTAGTGTAGAGGGTCTTTTTTAAGATTAGCTACAGCTTTCTTTTTAGCTTTAACTTGATCATCCATTGAGATATTACCGTGGGACATTAATCCCATAACCTCTAATTCTATATCCAATGCTCTTCTTAGAGAATCATCAGAGTATTTAAATGTATCATCTATTTCTTGCTCTTTTTCTTCGAAGAGCATATTTTTATTTTTAAGTATTTGAACCGTAGAGTCATAGGTACCTACAGGACTTATATACATCGGATAGGATTGTCTCATTTGTCTAACGAATTCCGTCTTAGACATCCTACCTTCGTTTACGGCTCTATATTTTTCAGTTACTGTTATTGTTCTCATTCTGTAAATAATCTATAAGTTTCGTACTATAAGGTCTTTTTTTTCTTTTAACGTTTTTATATCCAATATTCTTTAATGCTTTGGTAGCTCTTTTACTTTTACCAAAAGCAAATGGAGTTGCATACTGTGCTCCTGTTCCTGGAGTAAATGTTGCACCTCCTGCATTTGTAACGTTTGCTTCTTCAAGTTCTGTTATAACTTCTCTAACAAGAGAAATAAGTTCAGATCTCTTCATTATAAAGTTTTTAGTTCATTGACTAAATCGTAATACATCATAAGATTTACTAAATGACTATCGGATACTTTATCTTTATTAGTAAGAGGTAAAATATTTTTAGATACCTCAACTAATTTTATTTTTACTACGTCGTCTTTAACTTTACCTGTTAAATTTTTAACTAAATCTTTTATTTTATTTAGCTCCTCATTAACCATAGTGCGTAATTTTTGACTAGAGTTAACTGATGTAATAAACTGTCTTAGTATATTTTTTTGTTCTGGTAGTAAGTTTTTATACTTATCATTAAATTTTTCTAATAAGAATTTAAAAGTTAAAAGTTTAAGATCTTTATCATACTTAGAATACTCTTCAATTAAAGTATCCTTAACATTATCAGGATCCTGTTTGTTAGTAGTTAAATGTTCTAAAATAGAAGATTTAAAATTTACTAAAAGATCAGGATCTATTAAGTTATCATTATTCTGAGCTTCAAGTAAACAGTAAAGAGAAGCTACTGCTTTATAATTACTTACTTGAATACCAAAAAATTCATCTAAGTTATAATGCTTTCTTATCTCAGAAATCAAACCGTATTTTGATTTTTTAAGTACTTTTCTATTTAATTTTCTAGATACCTCAGTTATAGTAGAAATAATAAGTTCAGCCTTGTTTTGAGATATATTAGAATTTTTAAGAATATATTCGTATAATTTAAATTCTTTAACTAAAGTGCTATTACCAGAGAAATATTTTTTAAGTATATCTACAGCTGGAGAGCTTTCTTTAGAGAGGGTATCTGAAGCTATTTGTTTAACGAGTAATTCGTATATAAGCCCAGTATTTCTATATTTTGAATGTTTTATTTTCATCTAGATATATTACTAATAATAAATATGGGTTAATTACCTAAATCCTTTATATTATCTTCATTAAGTAATTCAGTAGTATCTTCTTCTTTGTCGCCGAAAACTATCTGTTTAAGAGATTCTTTATTTTTATGGTAAACTGACTGAGTAAGTAACGATTCATTTACGTTTTCTTCATCTGATGGAAATCCTCCATGCATACCGTCTATACCTAATCTATCTCTTCCACCCATTGGGTCATCATTAGTGCCATATACAGAAGCTTTTTCTTGAGGTCGACCGCCTTCTGGTCCTGGTTCTCCGTATCCTGGAGGAACATTACCAGGTCCTTTTTCAGTAGCTGTAGCTCTTCTACCGTACATTGATGCTAAATCATGAGGTGTACCGTATGATCTCCCTGACTTGGCAGGGTCATTTCCTTCAGCTTCTAATTGACCAAGTCTAAATGTTCTTTTACTATCTTCTCTTACTAAATCTCTCTCTTCATTATATTGATCTTCTGATAGACTAAATATAGTTTCGTAGATATAGTCTGATGAGAACATCTTACTATCTTTCATTTGAGCAGCAAGATCTATCTTTTCTTTTAATAGAGCAACTTTTTCTTGTTCGTATATTACAGAAGGAGTTGTTAATTTAACTTCAAAATTAGTTAAACTTTCACCTGTGAAGCCTTGTGTATATAGGTGTACCAAAGCTATTTTAGTTAATTCAGATTCTAGTATTCTTTGTATTCTTTCTACTGTTCTAGCAAATCTTATATCTTCAGCTGCCAAAGTAGCTTTACCGTTCAAGTCTCCTTCGTACCCGAAATATGCTTTAGGAATCTTAAGAGCAGCAAATAATTTATCTCTTAAATAGTTTATATCGTTAGTACCATCATATTCTAAACCTTTAGTAGTCTCTATTCTAGTAGTAGCATCACCTCCTCTTACTGGAAGGTAGAAATCCTCCATCATATTCTGCATATTAAACTTAAGGTTATATTGACCTGTTTGTTGATCAATATATGGAGTCTTTTTCATAGTGTTGATAGTCTTCTGCATAAACTGCTCTACCTCGTTTGGAGGTATACTACCAACGTTCACAAAGAACATTCTCTTTTCAGGTGCTCTCATTATACGATGAATTAACATCGCATCTTCCATTAAGTTTAATTGCTTGTATATTTTTCTAGCCGGTTCTAAATATGAACGGCCGTAAGGTAGATAATTAGTATCTGATATTAATCTAAAATGTGCTACTTCATAGTTGTCTAACGTAACTACAGTTTTCTTTTGTCTACCAGGAATTTTAGAAGGGTCTTGAGCTGTAGCTAATCCATCCGGGTCTATAACGAATTCAACTTTATTTGGATTTTCTTGATCGTGACCTTCATGTCTAGAAACATTATAAACAGTATAAGGTAGAACATTGTATACGCCGAATTTCTCTGCTATCTCTAACTTTAAGAAAAAGTCTCCGTACTTACACATGTTCCTAGTCCATGACCATAAATTAAATTCAATATTTAATACGTCATAGAATAAATTATGTAGGACTCTTTGTATATTTTCATCCGATGATTTAATAGTAAGTATATCCCCTGTATCATTTCTAACTGTAGCTTCATCAGAAAGAATATCTAAAGCTGAGGCTAATATGGCATCAGTATCCATAGCTTCATAATCACTGAATAGCTGCAGACGTAAAGTCTGGTAGTTTAAGGTTGGATTATATTGATTACGTGAATTAGGGACATACAGTCTTGAAAATCTGTCAATCAATGAATTAGTTTCATATCTTCCAGATGTTTGTATTTTATTTACATCGGCGACTTTAAGTTCGTTTCCCCCTACATTACGTATAATAACGTCATTCGAAAAAAGTCTTCTTAAACGTCCAAATAAGGATGTATCTGCCATCAGGTTATATTTTTATATAAATAGTATTATTTAAGTAACCAGGTGATATCTTCTTCTCCACCCGGTGTCTTTAAAAGATAAGGATTTTCTTGCATATTACCAACTGTACTTATAATTGCTTGATTACGTTTATTTAAATTGGTAAAAGAAGAAAGTTGAGCTCTAGTCAGGTCCATACCCTGCTGTCTCATTCTTAATGCTGTGTCTCTTACATAAAGTGCTGTTGCACAAGATATAATTAAATCATCGTTATATCTATCTTGAGCTTGAGCTTTACCGTTCTTCCAAACAAATACTCTCATTTCGCTCATTAATCTTTTAGATTGTATAGTAACTGAATGATCTCTTATATACTCTATCATCTTAGCAATAACTAAAGGTCTTGTTTTTGCCGACATTGTAAAGCCAGGAACTAATTTATCTCTTTCAAACTTACTCATATAAGATTCTACAGTCTCCATATTATTTGTAGAACTATAGTACATATTCTTATACTCTCTTTCTAATATTTGTTCTATAGTTGCCCATCCTATATTTGCGTTTTCACAGACTAGCAATGCATCATTATATTCAGATGCTATGCCTACCAATAAATTACCAAATTCTTTAGGGGATATTTTGCCTTTATATTCAGCAACTTGGACAGCATTTTCTATATCAAATATATGGAAAGCGGAGTAATCTGTAGAATCACCACGAGCTACGTCAGCTACTACCATATAAGACTTGCTATAATCTACTCCTTCCCATACCCATAAGTTACTATCAACACCCCTTCTTTCCATTGGATCCTTTTGATATGTTTCTTCGTAGTATGCCATATCTTCTGGTTCGAAAACTGTATCACCAGATGCTAGAAAATCACAATCACATTCTTGACCTGCCATTTTAGGACCTAAATCTGCATCTTGTTGATCTCTCCATTTTTGATCTCTTTCAGGATGTACTGTCCAGGGTAACCTGATAGGTAAGAAGCTATTTTCTCCTGTTTCAGCTTTTTCCCATGTTTGATGGAACCAGTTACCAATACCGTTAGGAGTAGATAGTGCCATACACTGTCCACCGGTTGCTAAGGTTTGTTGTGCTGCAGTAAAGGTTTCGTCTACATTATCTATAAAAGCCGCCTCATCCATCAGTAGTAACGATACCGCTTCCGATCGTGCAGCATCTGGTGATGATGATTTAGCTTGTACTTTTGATCCGTTTTTTAATCTAAGAGATAATTTGTTTTTTTCAACTGATGGTAATCTTAACCATTTTGGTAACTCATCATACATAAAGATTACTTTAGTAACAAGGTTACGAGCTGTAGCCTGAGTTGTGGCTAGAGCTAATACGTTTTTATCTTTATGAAATAACATTAACCATAAACTGTATGCTGCTGCTAAAGTAGATATGCCTAGCTGTCTAGACTTTAAAGTAATAAGGTATTGATTATCTCTGAATAAGTGAAGTACTTTCTCCTGAAAAGGGTAGAGGTTAAATAAGATCCTACCTCTAGTCGGGTGCTGTATATGGCAGTACTTCTTCATGAAGTACGCCGGATCTTTTGCGCACTTGATATACTCTTGTGCGATTATCTTTTTTATATCCTTTGCCATAACTACTTAACTTCTTTAACGTCTAATCCTAATTTGTCAGAATCGTGGTTAGGAGTATTTTTACTCTTGTGAGATACATTAAATCTACCTGCATCAATTACATGATAGCTAGGCTCTAATGTTTTTTTACTGATGTCGTACTTAACATATTTTACTGCAACGAACTGATTAAATAATTCATTAAAGTTTAATTCAGGCTTTTCAGTATTTAAATATTTAACAAAATCTCTTTCTATTGATATCCTATCAACATGCGATTGTACATCGTCTGGTGTTTTTCCTAATTTAGGGAATTGAGGATACTGCTCTTTATAAGCTTTTACTCTATTTTTTAAATCTTGATTTCCAAATTTCTCTATAGCTGCAAACGCTCCTGCATAGACAGAATTATTAGATATAATTTCGGTAAATCTTCTTATATCATTAGGTACATCTCCGTTCTGTTTATCAACTAGTTTGAGTACATCTTCGTATTTTACAGTATTCCCAGATGTTTTAGCTGCTTTTGCACTAACTTGTATTTGATCTTCTCCTTTATAGAGTATATAGTCTAATAACCTATAATTACCTGCAGAAGGAAAAAATACAGAGTCAGCTCCTTTTGCTTGCCCATAAATTATAGCTCCATGAGGTTCACCAAAGTTTTTTCTTACTTCGTTAAAGAACCCGTTTGATAACTCAGCTATTTCTTCTGGGGAAGGAGGATTATCTCCTGTAACAGAGTATGTGAGTGCTTGTTTCTGAAGAGGTGTTAATTGTTCGTTTTTACTAATGCCACCTACTAACTCTTTTTTGAGTGTATCTAGAGATATCTTTTTATCAAGACTTATACCTAACTGTTGAGGTTTTAAATTAAAAAACTCTCCAGCTTTTTCTCCAGTTGGTTTTAAAGTAATGGTTATACCGTCTACTTTAAATTTTCCTTTTGCATTTAGCAGATTAGGTCCGTATTTTCCTGATTGTTCAAAACTGTATAGTAAAGACGGTCTATCTTTAGTATAAATAACTATATGTTTACTTGAAGCGGGGATAATTTGTTCTTTTTCTACTTCAAAATCTGCCATTATTTTTTCCGCAACAGCTTTTGCTTTATCGGTAAGAACATCATATTCTCTTTTATCAAGTTCCGTAACAGTTGGATTAAAACCAAACATAGATTCAAACAAAGCCATATCCTCTTGACTGTTAATGTCAGGATATCCTTTAGTAGTCTTGTAAGACCATTCTAATATTGCTTTGTCTATAAGATTCATTATGCTTCAGGTTCTTCGGCTGGTTCTTCAAAGTCAATTTCTTCACCTCCTAAATCAGCTCCTTCTTCTCCTCCTAGAACGCCTCCTTCATCTCCTTCTCCTTCTTCACCGCCTGTTGCGCCTCCTTCTCCGCCAGGAAAGTCTCCTCCGCCACCGCCACCGCCTCCGGTGTCAGTATCAGCAGGTTCTCCTTCTCCAGCTCCACTCATTGGTCCTTCTTTATATAGGATAGCTAATTTATCTAATGCCTGTTGATAATCACTTATCTTATTTATATAATATCTTTTACCCATTATTTGAGTTTCAAAGCCATCACCTAACCATTTCATAATATACTCTTGACCGTTTTTAAGATTGATTCTAAACTCAGTAGGTCTAGGAGATATCCAATCTATACTATCTACAAACTCTTTAAAGTCTTCAGTCTGTAGTTTAATAATAGCTGCTTTTAGAGTAGGAAACTTAGCTAAGATAGTATCTGTAGCGTCTTCTAATATAGTTTCTTCTGGAGCACTTGTATCTGGTTCTTCTTCTGGTGTTGGTTCTTCTTCATCTTCTACTTCATCTAGCATAGATTCACTTACATAGCCTCGTTTTTTTACATATGCCATATATTCTGCAAACTTTCTGTCATTTTCTTTTTCGTCAAAATCATCATCGTCATCATCTAACTCTTTATTAATATCTTTGACGATAAAATTACCAATAGCATCTCCATCAGGAAAGCCCATCTTAGCTAGTATAGGATTTTCTTCTTTGACGTAATTTAAATCAACTTGTTCTCCTGCTACATCAACATTAATTTCAAATTCTTTTCCAGATTTAGTATCTACAAGTCTATAAAACATTGTATCAGATATAGATGATTGGTCGTTAGCAAATATTTTTATATTTTTTACTTTACCAACAGTCAGTTCATCTCCTCTTTCTTCTTTTATAAGAGTAGCGTGTTTAACGAACATTTCATGTAGCTCTGCTAAAGATGCTCTATTTCTAATTAAAGAATATTGATCAGGTCTTTCAGTTCTTAAGTATCTTTGTAATTTTCTAAAGTTAGTTCTTATAAGCTCAAATAAATCTCTAGCTGCTTTATCAGTTCTAACATCTTTATCTCTCATTAATGATTTAATATCTTCAACAATATCTTTAAAATCATCATACATTTTTTCAAATGATGCTATAGGAATAACTTTATGAGTTACTTCTCCAGTTTCTTTATTTTCACCATCAAACTTCATATATCGAGACATGTCATTACTGAAGAAATCTTTAGGATGTAGTTTACCGTATCTTTTTTCGATAGCAGCTACAAACTCCTTTGGAAGGTCTTCTAGCTTTTTACGCTCTTGAATAGCAGCATATTCTTCTAAAATAAGTTTTTCTAATTTATGCATTACTTCTTTTTCTTTTTGTAGCCTTTATGCCAATGCTCGTTAGAAGTTTTAACATCTAATTCACTTACTGGTATATCTAATACTGTCTTTCCGTTTTCGAATAAAACATCATAATGAGTAACTACGTATTTATTTCCTTCTTTTACTAATGTGTGTTTTTCTGGAATGGTATTACCTTCACCATATTTTTCGTGGACTACTTTAGCAGCACAATCATGTTTATATCCAGGAGCTGATTCTTTGGATAATTTATCTAAGTATTTAGCTTGATTGCCATGTCCTTTAACAGACTTCTTTAATTGCTTTACAATCTTCTTAACTTGGCTTTTTTCTTTTTTATCAAGTTCAGCTTCTTCAACACCTTTAGTATTGATGAATATATGAGTAATATGATCTATGATTTCTTCTGCTGCTTCTCTAGTAGAGATATCGTCCTCATTAGCCATATTAATTATAATGTCATTAATAGCATCTCCATCTCCTCTACCTTCATCTAATTCTTGACCTTTACCTATATTGGAAGCTTTTTTAATCTTTTCTTGTTCAAGCTTCTTTTTAATATCTGTAAGTTTCTTTAAATGAGGTACTACTGATTTATCTCCTGCTTTATATTTTTTAGCAAGTCTTTTCATAGTATGAATTGTAGTATCATAAAGATCGTCTACATTTCTGCCTTCTTCTATATCATCTCTTCCATCCAACATAGCCTCTAATTTCCTAATAGCCATTTCTAATGCTTCATCTTCTGATATTTCTGCTGTATGAGCTAGATTTCTGATTACTTGTTCTAAGTCTTCAAAAGCTGCTCTTACAAATCTATCACCATCTACTTCATTTACATTTTCATTTTCAGCTTTGAGTTTTAGAAGTTTACTTGCTGAATGTCTTTTGATTTTACCGTTATCTACTAATTCAAAAAACTCTTCAAAATCATGACCGGACTTTTTGTGTAGTGCTTGAAAAGAAGCATGTAAAGACTCTATACTGTATTTTTTAGTATTTGGAAAATCGTCTGCTAAAGAATCTCCATATTCAGTAGATAAGTATTCTCTTTCAAATTCTTCGAGATCACTTTCTTCATTTACTTTATCGGTATAAGCCATATTAGTAGGATCGCCTTCTGAAGGTTTAATTTTAGTAGTCATACCGTCTCCTTCTAAAGCTAATTGATCTATAGCAGGTTGTTTTTCTTCTGAATCTAAATAATGATATGCTTTTTGCATATAGTCTTTAGCTAATATTAACTTAGATTGCCACCAGTTAGGAAAATCTACTTCACCATCGAAGTTATCATACTTTTGTAATTTTTTAACTAACTTAGCTGCATATTGAGCAGTTTCAAACGCTGTTGATTGTAACATATCAGGTTCATCATCTTCATGCCCGACATCCATATCTTCTTTTTTAATCATCTCTTTTTCTTCTGACATTGGAATATTAGTATCTAAAATTTGTACCATATCACCTTCTAAATCATCTAATAGACCTGGATCATAATCTTCTTTTTTAAAGTACATAATTATACCGTCTGGGTCGTCGTTTATTTCATAATCTATATCGTATATATCATTAAAGATAACTTGAGCTTTATTTTGAGATGCAGCATCTTTAGATATTTTAATATAGTACATATTATCAGGAGCTTCTTTAATATTTTCTCTCATTGTAGAAAAATGTTTAATTAGTTCATTTTTTAGTACATCAACGTTAACTAAAGCCTCTCCTGAAGGTTTTACTCCTACATCTACTAATTCTTTATCGAAAGAAAAATCAGTTAGGTGTAACCTATCATCAGTTATATAAAATGAGAATTCATCTGTTGCTATATCTTTTTTATACTCTACATAAATCTCAAAAGAATTAGGTTCTATTCTTTTAGCTTTCATAGTACCTATTTCATCACCTGCTTCTTTTAAAGCTAAAGCTACTGCCTTACCTACTTTTTTGGCAATACTTTTAGTTTCATCTATTGAAAATTTTATATCTTCTTTTATTTCTTGACCTTTTGTTGTATCTATTCCTGTAATATTAGGATCACTTTTTAATCCCATAGCTGTTTTTCTGTCCATTTTAACTACTTTAGTATCGCCAGTCTTATCAGTAACAAACATAGTTTCTTCTGATTCAGCTATCTGTTTTTGTAAAGATTCTCTTAAGAGAGTAAGTTTTATGGTAGTTTCTTCTAAATCTGTGGTGGGTGTAGTTTTATATGCTCCGTTTTTAATTTTTTCTAAAGTAGATTCACATTTAGATAAACGGTCGTTTAGTTCTTTATAGGTCATCTTTAGTTGTTTATGTAGGTATATAGTATAAATAGATTAACTATTCCAAATAACGTTTTTGAACTTTTCCGGAGTTAGTCCGAAATAGTCTGTTCGCCATTTGGTCTGATCGAAAAAATCAAGGTTAATCCATTCATTTTTCTTTTTCCATAATTTATTAGCTATTTCATCCCAATCTTGATTAAGAACAAAGTACTCTAATTCTTGTTTTTTTTCCATTACAGCATCATATTCAAAAGCATCCCATTCATAATGAAATACTTCAAATACAGCATCAGGAGATACATAATCTATCGAAATATCTATACCCCATTTAGGTTTCATCTTTGTAAGCTTATATAGCATTGGATTAACATCCGCAATAGCTTCCAATTGATCATATGCATTAGATTTAAATCCTTTCCTTTCAAATATATCTGAGTGATTAATATGAGCTCCTTCTCTTTTATCCCATACGAACCAATCGTATCTTAGACAATCTTCATGTCTTCTCTCTATAGGTCGGAATCCATTCTTAGATAAAAAGACTTGTTCAGCCTTTGTAAGATGATAACCATTTTGATCAAATAAGTCTACACATGTACTATCTTTTAGTACCTCTATCTCGTCAGAGGGGTCTAAATAGTAACCTTGTTCGTGAAGCTTATTATCAGTTAATGTCATTTCTTACCGCCTTTCATGTTAGCACACCAGTGGTACATTTTTCCTTTTTCACCACCGTATTTTTTAGCTTTAGCTCTGAGTGAAGATACTGAGCCTTTACATGATGCTCCTGATTTTTTAACTCTGCCTGGTCTAGACTTACCTTTCTTTTTACCGTCTTTGTAATTTTCTCCTAATAGCTCTTCTATCATTACTTCTCTAACTAATTGAGCTAATTCATTTTTACTTGAAAGATACGCAGCTATAGCCATCTCTTTTCTTTTCTTTTGAGACTTTCCTTTAAATTGAGGAGCATTAGATTTTTTAAAATCATCTACATAATCTCCAGCGTCTGCTTTCTTTCCTAATGGCATATTATTAAGTTATAGGTCCTCCTCCTACCCAAGCATCACAGGATCTAGCACCTGCACACTTAAACCAGAAGAATTCACAGAACCCTATATTTGATTGTTTTACAATTTTTTCTCCTTGTTCCCCAATAGCCTTAGCTATCTTTTTAAGAGTACTTGGCTTTTGATTAAAAGCCGAACAATTACTACATCTAGAAGTTTTAGCATGCTCTACTGTAGTATCCCACATTTCAGCTTTATCTTCCCAAAACTTTTTAGAGCCTTTTTCGTCTTCAGGATTTAATGGACCGTATCTATACTCCTTTACGGTTACGTTTCTACTCAAAGTATTAAGATCTAAGTCAGTAATAGAGTCCATAGGTTTATTTTTTTTAAACCTCATCTCTTTTTCTTTTCTTAAAGCAGCAGGAGTGTTGTTTAGCCCATAGTCTGAAAGTTTACCTTCTATGACTAATTCTTTAATTACGTCTTTTAGTTTCATTTTTGTCCTTTCCAAATTTCACCTCTTCTACATCTAACTACTGCCCCTGAAGCATAAGCTGATGGCCAGGTATCATATTTACGTTTAGCTATTCTAGTACATCTATCGTCTTTTTCTTCTAGAGTGTTTTTATTTTGCATTTCAGCTATAGTACCTACAGTTAGGTTACGTATATCCTCTTTAGTTACTTTTTTATATCCAGACCCGTAAGGTGCTGCTTTACCATCTTGAGGGTCAGATGTTTCAGTATATTGAGTTACCTTGGGTACTTTAGATCTCATTTTATCTTTAGGGTCACTAAGTCTAGCTCCTCTTTCTTTAGCATCTTTAGACATTCTCCCTTTAACTAAATTACCTGATTTAGTAAAGTAATGTCCTGCTGGAGCTCCTTTTGTTTCTTGCTTTAGTGCATTACCTGCTTTTTTAGCATCTTTATATGCATTAGAGTTTTTATGAGAAGATTTTTTTCCTGCTTTTTTCTTAGCATTAATATTAGCCCAAAGGCCTTCTTTCTTAACTGTTGCTTTTTTTGTATTTTTCACGACTGTCTTTCCTTTACTCCCTGCTTTCTTTTTCTTTGCAGCAGTAGCGGCTCTTTGGCCTTTAGTTAAACTCTGTGCTTTTGCTTTTGGTAAACACCTGTCAGGGTTCTTTTTATTTTTAGAAGTACCGCAAGGTCCTGCTATATTACCAGAAGAAGAGATACGAACCCATTTCTCTTTTTTAAACCAGTCTCTTAAAGACTCTAATGTAATATTTTTTACTTCACTACTGGTCATTATTGTCCTATAGTTTCTGAATGCATCATTAACATTCTTATTACAATTCCTGCCATTATACCAAAAATTATCCATAAAGCTCTGTTAACTCCTGCTTTCCAGCTTTGAAGTTCATTTAACTTACTTAAATTATCAGCATAAAGCTCAGCTCTAGATTCATGGTATATACGACTTTCAGTATTCTTATTAGTATTTACTATGACCCCATCGTCAGGATTAAGTAACGTACGTTTTAAATCTGATACGTCCTCTTTCATTTTTTGAAAATCATTAGCCATCTGCTTTAACTCTCCATTCGGCATGTGAGTTTTAACATGTTTTATTTCTGCTAATACAGATTCAAGTAAATCTTTTTGGGTCATTGCAAATAGTTTATTATAAATATATAATTTATTCTAAACGTTTACGTACTAAGGTAGAATATTCTAAAACTTTTTTAGTAATAGTTTCCTCGTATTGTTTTTTATTATGTTTCCAATCTTCTACGTCACCTTGCTCAGTAACAAATGTATCAACTTCAGATATTTTATCTTTTAACCATAATTCTAAATCATATAAGAAGCCTTCCATATTATTCTGCATCATTTGCTTCTCATACTGTTCAAACAGTCCTGCTTTCCTTAAAGAACTTTCGTATTCAACTGTACAAGGATCAAAACAAAAACCATGAATACGGTACATCTTTTTAGCTAAATGGTGTCTTAAAGGACCCCCGCATTTAGGACAAGTAAGTGGTAATCTTGATGCTGACTTAGCTTTATCTAGCTTAGTTATATTCTGCTTAAGACCATTTTTTATAGTCCAAGTTTTGCCATTTTCTTCCCATATGTCTCCCTCCGTATGGTGTTCAGAAGATTTTCTGTACCCAAGTTGGGTTTTTGTTTTAGCAGTAAAATCTTTTTTAACTAAGTTTCTTACCCTTTCAACGTCTGATTTTTTAAACTCTTTTTTTAGTAAAGATTCACTCATAACCTAACTCTTTTAATTTTTCTAATACATGGTTAACGTTTCCGTCTTTACATCTAATAGCTATACCGCCTTTAGAAGCCCATTCATTTATATTTGATTTTTTATCGTCTATTAATATACTATTTTCATTTGCGTATCTCTGCTTATCTTTTGAATATGCAAAAATAACTTTTGGTTTTGGATTGAGGTTATTTTTAACCCATAAATTCTTACCGAGTCGAGAATTGTTATCTCTAGAAGGAGAAGTAAGTAAATGTGGTCTATAAGGAGAAATAAAATTCCATAACTCTTTACCTTGGGGCATAAAACCCATACCCACCCAAAATCTTACACCTACTTCTACATCTACAAGATTCCAAAAAGCAGGTAAACCTTTTTGCTTCTCATATTCTTGTGGATGCATACCAGTAAAATGTTCAAACCTTCCTTCAAAGTTAGTTAAAACTCCATCCATGTCGCAATAAATTTGATATGGAGGTTTTTCTTTTTGTTCTGGGATAGGGTAAGCTTCCAATAAGTCTACTATACTTGTATTCATAACCTTTGTTTTATTCCTAATGCAGGTAATCTTTTTCTCATTAAGTTTAAAATATTTTCATAATCATCTTTAGGAAGATTTTGATCATCAAAATATTGTTTAACTACGTCTGCAAAAGGACGTTTTTCTTTTTTAGCACGAAAATACATTCCTTGAATATTCGCATCAACTTCTTTTGCTAATTTAAAATAATCTCCTTTAGGTAGTGCTCCAGTTTTTACTAATGCTCTTACTAGTGAATCATCATCCATATATTTACCTGATTTAAGGTTATCAGAATCACTATGGGTAAGATGTTCTATTTCATGTCTAACTATATCTTTTAAAGTAAAAGCTATATCTTTGAATGCATCAGGTACTTCTTTAGGGTTGTACGAGACTATAACTCTTATACTATCATTCTGTTCTCCGGTTTCATCATAATCAGCATCACCATCAACAGCAAAATATTCGACTGAGCCGGTAGGTATAAAATCACCAAAAACATTAAAATCTAAATCATCGGTTTCATAATTTTTATAAAAAGAAGTTTCGCCATTTTTTAAAGACTTAAACAAATCAGAGGATACTTGATTACTTATTTTATCATATCTTCCTTCAGCCACAACCTTTTTTTTATTTTTGTAATTATCTTCCCAGTTTCTGAAAGTAATATTTCCTTTTAAGTACGCTTCTTTTTCTATCTCTAACAGATCATCATCTTCATTTGTATTAGTAGTACCAATATTACCTAATCTACCTTCTAAGTTTTGCATATGATGAATCATCTCGTGTACAAAAGATCTTACTATATCTTTAGGATGTCTACCTTCTACAAATAAAACTATTTCTTTTACATTAGGATCATAGTAAGCAGTTTTGCCAAAAAAGTTTGAGGCATTAGCTTCGTCTCTATTGATCTTTATTTCAGGTAAAGGAGTTACTTTCATACCCTCATCTATCATATACTCTAATACTGAAGCCATATATTTAGTATATTTAGGAACTTCAGATTTTTCAGTAACACTTTTTGAAAACGGAGCTTCAGATGTAAACATTTCCTCAAAAAGATTTTCCATCTTTTCGTTCATTATTTCGGATATGATATTATCTTTAAGCATCTTTAATATAGATAGTAGTTCTTCTCTATTAAGTTGCGAAGGAAAGAAGTCTCTTAATTCATCTAAATTACCACTTAAAGCAGCTTGTCTCAATTGTGAAGCCCTTACATTATTTCCTTTAGCAGCAGGTATAACTAAACCCTGTACATGAGGAGTATTTGTAAAAGTAGTAATTCTTCTTAAATCGATTAAATCTTCTTCACTCCTTATTCCTGTAATAGCATAAAAGTTATCATTAGTATTTGCTTTAGCATAATCTTTAGCAGCAAACATAGGATTCTTTTCACCATCCATAACTTCTATTCCAGGTAAATATTTAGAATATATTTTCCATATAGCTATAGATTCTCCTTTAGTTATTCCATTTCTTTCTCCTCCTCCAGGAAATACTATTACCTTATTAATTTTATCTACTATACTCTTTTTTCCAGAAAGAGAAGATGAACCAGCATCTTTATAATTATCTTTAGTATATACCTGACCATTATGAGTACCGTTAAGTAAACTTTTAACGACTTCGAAATGACCTCTATGAGGTGGTTTAAATGCTCCTGGATATAATGCTATCATATTTATAAATCTTTGGGAAGAGTTTCATCTTCTAAGTCAAATCCGTGATCGTCAACTCCACATACCGAATCAGCAAGTTTTTTAAGTTCTTCTTTTGAATTAATAGTAGTCACACTTTCTACAGTTACGTTTTTACCATCGGTTATAATACTGAAATTTTTATTCCAATTAGTAACCGCTCTTTTACACATACCGTTTTTAGCTACTGAAAAGTGCATAGGATTTTCTACTCCTTCTACAGCATTTAAATAATAAGCAATTTTATTACTACCATACTCTTGTTTAAATTTTATATCTTCATTATCCACAGCTGCCTGTTCAGGATCATCGTCAAAAACATAATCCATTATCTCTAATCCTTCTTTAATTTTTACTTTATGTAAATAATAAGGAAAAGGTATTTTAGATTCCATATAAAATATTCCTATAGCTCTATCTAAAGCTTGTGCTATAGTACCTACGTGAAAAGTTGGATCACCAGAAAAACTACTCTTTCTATCCGACACATGGTAACTAATTTCAGGTAACACTTTAGAAGGTGCTTTTATTCCCGTTTTTTCAAGTAATATTTTAGATAGTTTTATCATAAAAACGCTTGTACTTTTTGATCTATTTCAGCAGGAGATGAATGTTGTAGTAATTCTTGAAACGTAGGATTAAATACCATATCAGCAATACTATCTAATACTGCGTCATTATCTCTATCAGTATTAACTTTTTTATCTCTATACTTTTTAACTACATCTCTTAACTTATCTTCTCCAGGTCCAGTACCTATCTTTTGATAAGTTTTTAAGAAAGCTGTTTTAAGAGCTTTATCTTCTGATCTATTATCTTTATTCCAATCTACGTTTACTACAGCTTTGTTAAATTCTTGCTCTTCTTCTTGAGACATTACTACTGGTTTGAAGAAAGAGCTTTTACCTGCTCCTGTTTTTTCATTATAAGCTTTTAAGTAATCTTTTATTCCTGTAGTACCGTTTTTAGCTGCAGTATTAAATGCTTCTATTTCTTTTTTAAATTCTCCTCCTCTATCATTTACAAAAATAGAAAGATTACCTTTAAGTTTCTTTTTAAAGTCTCCTATCTTTTGATAAGCATTTCTCCAGGTTAAGAATACTGAAGAAGCAGGTATGTTTCTACCTCTTTGAAAGTTAGATATATAAGATATCATAGGATGAGTATACACCATAACCATATATACGTCATAACCGCCTTTAAGAAGCTTGTTTAAGTTTTCATCAAACTTAGCCCCTGATGCTGTAGTATCCCAAACTAGGCTAATTTTATCTTCTGCTGCTGCTAGTACGTCCTTCTCTACTTGACGACTGGCTGCCCCTAGATTGTTGAAGTACGGATGATCCTTGTCCTCTACGTATTTGTCTGGGTTGAATTGTGTTAGGCTGTCGAGGTTGAGTTTGTTGAGAAGGTACGACTTGCCTGATCCCGCTCCTCCTGCCATTATTACGGCTTTGGGTCGGTTGGTTTGTTCTGCCAATATTATATCTGATAGTTTCATTACTTTTTAATCTTGGTTGTGTTCTTCCTCTAGGGCTGTTAACTCTAATTCTAGTTTTTGGTTTAACCGACGGTTTATAAGGTATGTTATTATAAATAGGGCGGCGGACGTTCCAATTAAAGTAAGGCCACTGCCAACTGCTGTATCTAAAGTTCCAGTAGTTATTGTAGTTCCAACCGTACCAGTTATAGTTGTAATCCAAGAAATAGGATCTGTTGAAATCATAGGATCTATTAAAGTATTGACTACTGTAAGGGACTTGTATTGTATCTCCTGATTTATTAACTGCAAGTACGTGTTCAATATCATAACCTTTATTTTTTGTTATCAGAGTGTAACTCCCACAACTATATAAAGATAAGAAAATAAATACATATATCAAACTTTTTTTCATACTTTTACTGTAGTTGGGTAACTATTATAAATAGGTTCAGTATTTGGGTTTTCTAATTCGTATAATTTATAAATAAGTTTAAACAGTTCGAAATTTTTTTCAATCTCATCTATCTGTAGCAGCTTCCATCCTTTACCTTGTATAACTTTTTTCTGTTTTGACGGCCCTCTTGATTGTGCTTTTAGCCAAAGTATAGCAGTTCTATCAATCTTTATATCTCTACTCTCCTCCAGTCCTTTTGCGTAAGAGGCTAGTTGTAGATCATATGACTTATGTATACTGTTAGACGTTTTAATATCTATTAGCCACACTTCTCCGTTCATCTTACATACTATATCAGCTGTACCTGCAAACTTATGTTCGTCAGACCATACAAATTGTTCTGAAGATATAAGCTCTGGTTTGTAAGTTTTCCAAAAATCAGCAAACTTAAGTATCATCTCCCAAACTATCTGGGAGTATTTAGCTCTACCGTAATCATCCATCCAACTAACTTCTTTTCCTTCTACTAAGTCTTCAGCTGCTTCATGTACCTGAGTGCCTTCCTTACCTGCTTTACGCATAATAAGATCGGCGTTATGCCCAACGTCCTTCATCCATGTTTCGAAGAACTTATTCTTGGGCATGTATTGGAGTATAGTTGTTACGGACGGGTAATATACTCCTTCGCCTCTCTTATAGACTCTGCGGTCTAAAAAATTAATTTGCTTTAAATCGGGGTTAAAGTCTAATCTTTTCTTCTCGTTTTGTTCGAGAATATTCATACCTTGTTTAATCATAGGTCTAGTTTGTGCAGCATTATACCTGAAATGTCAAGTTTCTGAGCTGTTTGAATATGTTCGGTAAAAGGTTTAAAGCCCATTTCGGATGGGTCTTTATCAGGTAAGTCAACTAAGAATACTCTTTTACCTTGGTTAAGAAATTTTTCTCCTATCTCTAACGCTCTATTTTTTGCGTCAGTATCTAGTGCAATATAGATATCTTTTACTTTACTTGTAATAATTTTTTTATATAGTGAGGTTGATATACTTTTACCTAATAGAGGGATAGCGTTTCGTTTGATAGCCATTGCATCAAAAACACCTTCACATAAGATAATTGGTTGATTCCAGTTTATTAGATTTTCAAAGAATATTATGTCTTTGCTTGTTTCTGGATTTTTGTACTTAAAATAGTTGCCATCATAAGATCGTGCAACAAAGAAGTTGAGTGTATTGGATTCAGAATAACTTGGGATAATAACTCGTCCTCCATAGTCTCCAGATGTGCAGTATCCAATGCTATATTTAATAAAATCATTATCGGAAAGTCCTCTTGCATATAAATACCTTTTTATTAAATTTGCTGTAACTGAAGTAGGTGATGAATTAAAAAGTAGTTGATACTCCTTGGGTAGTTCTATAATAGATAGTCCTTTAAATTCTATAAAAGAACCTTTTGGTAGATACTTTAAGATTTCAGATGCTTGATTTTTAGGAGTTTTAAGTTGATATAGTAGAGAACGAATCGTTCTTCCTCTTGTTTGACATACCCAACATTCCCAGAAGTTCTTACCTTCTTCGTTGGTATGCATGTTAATTTCTAACTTAGGTTTTCGATGATTACAAAAAGGACAATGAAAAGCATAATTATCTCTAGCTCTCTTATAACTTTTGCCCAATATGTTTTCAATGGATCCTAAAAGGAAAGTATAATCCATAACTCCAGTCCGTATCTTTAGGATAAGATAGGAACTAATTTTTTAATAGACAACTTATATTTCGTTATTTTGTAATAGATCTCCTATTGCAGCAGATACAGATTGGTAGAGTAGGGTTCTGTTATCAACATCTAAATAATCTTCTAATTTGTTAGTAATAGCTTCAGCTAATTTAATAACATCATTATCAGATAGGTTAAGTTCTTCTCTTAGAACATAATTTTTATTTTCGAGTATTATTTTAGATAACTTCATGATCTTAATTTAATTATTAACTTACGTCCATAGGATAGACTTCTGCGTCATATCCTTTTTTTCTTAAGGCATCTGCAATATCTTGAACTTCGTCTGAAAGATACATAGCCCTACGAGGTACTTCTAAACCTGTGATCTTTTTAATCATTTGAATTGCTTTATCTTCATCCTCTCTGCTTCTTTGCTTTTCTCCATTTATAGAAATAGAATAAAGAGTACTACCAGGGTCGGTATAAGTTAAAGTAATGCTTTTATTTTCCAATATGATATCTGTTAATTTCATTTTCCTTGTCCTCTATATAATTTTTTATAGTTGCGAGAAGTCTTTAACTTTGATGTTTTAGACTTGGCATGAACACCTGGTCTCTTTCTCTTAGGTTTATCTATATAATTACCAACTGTTAATCCTCTTGCCATATTTTAACAACTAAATCACCTGTTCCTTTAATTAAACGGTGATAGGTTTCTTTAGGTATAAATAGCTTATCTTTTAGTAACTCACGGGGTATATCGTTGTCTAATTGAAAAGACCAATCGTTATCGTGTATAGCTTGAACATACCTATCTTCTTTATCTCTATGCCAAACAAATTCAAATGAAGGAGTGTCTTGAGAGAACTCTCTTATTAAATAACCGTCTTCTTTTTTTTCAGAATAAGGTCTACCAGTAACCTGAGAAGTTTGATGATCCACCTAATGATTTCCAATAACGGCCTATATTACAAGACCAATAACCTGCTTTTGTTTTATCTTTCTTTTGAGCACATTTATGACGAGCTGCGAAAGACGCTCTAGCTCCTCTTTGCTTTAACTTAACTGAAAGACCAGTATCACCGAATGATACTTTTTTAACATTACCTTTCTTTGACTTAACGTAAACGTAGAACTTTTTAGATCCACCTCTTTTTGGTTTGTTAAGTGCAACTTTTTTACCTTTATATTCAGCTTCAGGAATATAATCTACAGATGCTTTAAGCATATCGAAACCATTATAGTCGAAAGTTTCATTCTGTAGGTTAACAGCTTTTCTAAAGTTCTCCATATTAATAGTACCGCCGATTGATTCGACAAGCTCTTTGACTAGATCGTAATCGATCATTTCGTCTATACTCATAGCTTCGTCAATCGTATCCTCGTTTTCAATCATGTTATCAATCATGCAGCCTATTTCGAACAATGCATTATTGTGTTTGGGGGAAACCATAGGAAGATCTAAAGGAACTCTCATTCCATTATAATCTCCATATTCCCCTATATCTGTTGTCTCTAAAAGTTCAATATCTTCTTCGCTAAGTTCGATTTCTTCGTTTCTATGCGCTTCTCTTGCCTCTTTAAATAATTGTATAAAGGCATCAGAGTTATAACGGTAGACATGCTCATGCAATGATAGACCGTTATCTATATGATACTTTAAGGATGGGTATCCTAATACTTCTTTTAGTTTAATCATTGTTAAAATCTTTTCTATAAAACTTTCCTAAAATATTGTCGTTGATATACTGATGACTATATGTTTCAAGAACGTCATTTATAAATAGGTGCTTGCACTCATAATAAGTTAAAAGCTTTTTATTTGGAACAAAATCTAATATTCTTCTTTCGAAATCTTTTCTGAGATCTTTTGAATCTTTAACGAGTTGTTTTATCTTTGGATGAGATCCATAATAATCTTTCCAATCCGATTCGGTAACTACTTTTTGCTTTAAAGGGGTACGGCCTCCAATTCCTTTTGCTTTTCTTTCTTCTCTCAAAGCTTCTAATGCTCTTTTTCCTAATCTTTTATTTCTTTCGAAAAACAATACTTTCTTACCGAGGTATTTTAAGCCGGTAGGTTTATGAAAAACTTCATAAATAAATCCGTAAGTACCTTTTGGGAAGTCTAATATATCGTTGAAGATCCTACCCTGGAATGTCCAGGAAGGGTATGTCATTTCCATATAATTTGGTTTCTGCCGCTAGAGCTTAGATTTTAGCTCATCGATTTGTAACTGCTGTTCTTTAACTGCTTCAATCAATAACGCGACAATTTTTTCATAACGTACGGCTTTATATCCGTTTTCTCGATCAGTTACTAACTCAGGTAGCACTTTTTCGATTTCTTGAGCAATGACTCCTACATCATGCCCTTCGTTAGAATGAATACCTTCTATAGGTAACCAGTCAAACTCTACACCATTAATATAAGAAAGTTTTTGCAAAGGCTCTTTTATATTAGTAATATTTTCTTTTAATCTTTCGTCTGAAGAGTAGTAAGCAGTTATGTCGCCTGCTGCTCTTATTTCACCAGTAGTTGTTGATGGAGCTGTTCCTATACCTAAACAATGTGCTTGTAAGTGACTTGTAAATTGTGAAGTACCAGTTCCTGCTATTTGTAGTAAACCTGAGCCGGTTATATTACCAGAAGTTTTTAATAAAGAACTAGTTAGAAGAGTAGTAGCTGAGATATTGTCGAATGTTACATCACTAGTAGTCTGAAGATCTTTTACATTTACGTTTACATCATTAAGTTTTATTTGACCTTGTGCATCACCAACAGCTGATCCTGATACTGTTCCTCCTGCTCCTCCTGCTCCTTCTACTGCTGTAATCCTAGTACTAAACGAACCGCTAGCTACAGCAAACGATCCTGTTATTTCACTTTTATTAGCTTTATCAGTTGTTAAAGTTCCTACACTAGCTAGGTTTGTTGCAATACCAGCAGCAAGACTTGCTGAGGTAGATGTAAATGAACCTGAAATAGAAGTAGCTGTAAGTGATCTTATTAATGTAGCGTTAACTCCTAAAGATCCTGATATTCCTGCTCCGGTTAAGGATCTAATTAATGTTGCATTATCGCCCAAAGACCCTGATACAGAAGCTGCGGTTAAGCCGCCGAATGAACCAGAAATAGAATCTGAATTAAGTGTTCTTATAAAAGCAGCGTTAGGTCCTAATGAACCTGAAATAGATCCTGATATTTGAACTGAAGAAGATATTAAGGTTTTACCATTCAAAGTATTGATAGCAGTCTCATGAGATGCACTAGCAGCTGTTAATGTAGTAATAGAGGTCTCATGTGAAGCACTTGCTGCTACAAGAGTATTAATTGAGGTTTCATGAGATGCACTTGCTGCTACAAGAGTATTAATTGAGGTTTCATGAGATGCACTAGCAGCTGTTAAGGTTGCAATTGGAGTAGCAAAAGAAGCTGATTGAGCTATTCTTACCCAATTTCCTCCGTGTGCATAGTAAGCTGAACCTGTTGCATGTACATGAGCAAACATACCGTGGTAGGTAGTGGCTGATGGTAAATCAGAGTATTCAGCAAAATGAAATCTAATCTTACTAGACATCCCAGTAGAGTCTATAGTATCGGTAATTGTTGCAGAGCCTGATACAGTTAAGCTACCAGATAGTACTTTTTGACCTACAACTGTTATATTTCCTTCTAATGTTTGAGAACCAGTAACTAGTAAGCTACCAGTTATTTGATGTGTATCGTTACTATCATCACCAAATATAGTTGAACCTGATTCAAATATAGTTGATGAAGAAATTATTTCTGTATTAAATTGCTGTGCAGTAATATCTCCGGTTACTAAAAGAGAACCGGTAACTGATGCAACTCCTGTAGTTGATGAACCGCTATAATCTATCCAATCAGGAAGTACATCTATTTGTTTTTGAGCTCCTGAACTCTCAGAAGTAAATAGAGATAATTGACCGGTAGTAGTATCTACCGAAGCGGAATTTACTAAATTCTTTAAGTTAGTATCCATCTCTGTTTGAGTAAGAGCGGAACCTTTTGCTAATCTAAGAGTTATCTGAGACATAATATTTTATTTTACATATCTAATTTTACTACAAATGTCATTTCTGTACTGTCAGACTTTGGTATTGGTTGACTAAATTTTGATACTGCTAATAATTCATTAGCATCATTATACAAACCAACAGTTGTAATATAAGGTTGAAAAGCACTTCCTGTAACGTTATTATGGAGTACTCCTTCTGACCCTGATATAGCTGATGGATGTTGAGTAAAGTTTAATTCATGATCCTTTACTTGACACCTAACATTATATGTATAAATAGGTTGAGTTGCTTTCCATTGCATATCTAAATCTTCTCTATAGTAATCTAATAGACTAGCCGAAGTAATAGTAACAATGCCGTGAGGGTATATAACGTCTCCAATTTTAAAACTACCAGTATCAGATATAACTGCAGCGCCTGATACAACTAAATTTCCTTCCCCATCATCTATAAACTCTCTTCCTCTACCTACTCTTAACATTTCTTCTGGTCTAGGAGTACCAATATAATCGTCATCACTATCTGTTAAACCATCCGAACCAGTTAAGATATAATCAGCTCCTCCGTTAGCTCCTTCAAAATATGAACCAGAGTACCCATCGCTTGCTTCAGCTCCTGAGATAAACATTATAAAGCTATTTGGCTGTATTGCTGTACCTACATATTTTCTTGGAATAGAAAAAACGTTTGATTTATCAGTAAGTTCTCTAAAACTAGATCTATAAGAACCGGTAGCTAGAGAAGACATTAAGTAGTTATCGTACGAACCTGACTGTAATTTTTGACCAGTTGCTAAAGATTCGGAAGTAAAATTTGAATAATATAATTGATATAAACTTCTATAACCTGTATACCTATTGTAGCTAGTGCCTGAATTACCTGTAAAGTTATGAAAAAAAGCTGGGTAGTAAGGAAGAGGGCTTGATTCAATATAAAAGCCATCTACGTTAAAAGTTTCAAATTCGTCTTCACCTGCTACTCTAAACGATTTATTAGCTTCATACGAAGTTACGTATACATCTTGTTTGTTTAGCTTTTTGTAGGCCCCCATTCATTAAAAATCAAGCTTTATTCGTACCAATGCTTCTTTAGTAAAGTCTTTAAGAAGCGGTCTAGATAGTTTAGCGGTTGCTAGTAGATCGTTATTATCATTATACAGCCCGACTGAAGTAGCGTAAGCTTGAGGGTTATTTACCATAACATCATGTTTAAGCTCTCCTGAACCTGTTGTATTAGAAGGATTGGAAGAATAATTAAATTCAGCGTTTCTTGCTCTTACAAATACAAAATTAGAAGAAATTGTTTCTTCTGAGTTCAATTTAAAAGAAGCTCCTTTTGCTATAGAATCGAATATTTTTTGAGATCCACTACCTTCAGTATTCATTGTACGTATAGTACCTAAATTAATACCTCCAGCTGAACCAGCTGATGAGCCATCTAATGCTTTTCCATTTAGAATTATTACACCGACATCCGGTAAGAAAAATCCATATGATCCATTAGAATTAGAATGACCTGTTGCGTTAACTCCTGTATATATTGTTCCTAAACTACCTGATACTACTTCGAATACTCGACCAGCATCATTAAAATTAGTTGTTGTAGCTACTTGACTATTATCAGTTAAATTTAGAAGTGCACCATCTCCATTAGTATCCGAGCCTGATAGTACTAAACTAAATGTACCGGGCAATAACTTTTCTTTATATCTTGCTCTATCTAAAGATATCACATAAAAATGTGAACCAGTTGCGTTACCAAAAATAAAATTACCTTCTTCATCTCCTAATACTAACGATCTATATTGACCATAGATAGTTTTAGAGGGCGAAGCTCCTGAGACAGCTAAATTAAAATGCAGTGAACCTGAACCTACTATGTCTCCATAAGCTACTGAAAATTGGACTGCAGCCGTAGCATCGTCAGATGCTGTTTGATATACATTATAGTAGTATGCTCCTGATGCTCCTGCTACTTGTGCAGAAGATGTAAAGAATGTAGATAGTGTTATAGCTGAATTACTCCATACTGGTGCGGTAACGGATTCAGCACTAATTACTATATCTTGTGGGTCAAATCTTTTAAACGACATCTTTTAAAAATTAATTAGTTTTAGTAATAGTAACAGGTAATGTAAGACGTGCACCAGAGTCTCTACCTATTACTGTTATAGTTGTTTGCAATTGTACTCTAGTTCCAAAAAGGGTATTTACAGCAGTTGCAGTTAGGTTAATAGAAGTTCCTATTACTGTTTTTGATACATTAGTACCTACTGTAGTAGTACTGTTAAGTCTTTCTGCCTCATCAGTATTAATACCTACTCCAGTAAATGAACTTAGAACTCTAGTATCTGCAATAGTAGCAGTATAGCCGTTTGCTTCAAAGCTAGTAGTAGCTCCTAAATAGTTTAGCGTTTGAGGGGTAATAGCTAAAGATGCTCCTTGTTTAAGAGTAATAGAGGCGAATCCGAGATCTAGTACTGGAAGTTTAGAAGTACCTCTTGGTAGAGTAGTTAGTTTGTACTTCATTATTTGATTTTCATCTGGAAAGGCTTCTAATAGCGGCATGTTTTCGATTGCTTCTCCATAAAAAGCAGAACCTGAGGGATGGCTCGGATTGTAGAGTGTGTAGTCGATCTCGTCATCTGCTAATGCAAATTGAGTGATCTTAAAAGAACCGTCCCCTCGTGCTAGTAATTCTCTACCTTTTTTAGTGAGAATCGCATCTACGGTTACTACAGAGTTATTTAAATATCCCATTTCTTTATGTGTGTTTGTTATAAATATCTATAATAATTAAAATAAATTTGTTTCATGTTATGATGATGGTGATGTACTTGGTGTAATAGATGGTGTAACCGAAATGCTGGGTGTAGCAGATGGGGTTACTGAAACAGTAATTGATGGGGTTGCTGTCGTAGAGGGAGTAACTGATGGTGTAGCAGATACTGATATGGTTGGGCTAGGAGTTGGAGTAGGATCAATAACTAAGTTAGCTGATCTTGCTATGACTAATCCTGCGTTATCTGTAGTAATTACTGCTCCAGATTCCAAGTTAAATATTTTACTATTTACTAATCTACTATATCTGTTTATATTATTATCGTAATTATATAAGTAATGACCTACCTGCGGTACACTTGAAAATGAAGATTCACTAGCAGATGAACTAATAATTTTATTACTATCAAAATTAAAGTAAATTTGTTCTATTACCCTTTCTTGTGGGCTAATAGCAACAATAGTAGCATTATCAGCATCGTCATTGTGAATTGAACCACCAAATCTTAAGAAAGACATACCAGGATCGTCTCCTACAACGCTACCGCTAGTTAACTTAGTTCCATCATATCTAGCATTTATTAATCCTGAGTCTGAATAATTTGAATCTTGTAGATTAGCTTTTATAGCAGCGCGATTTAATATAGCTTCGAAATTAGTTGGATTTATCTGAGATTCATTTCTATCAACTACAAATTGAAACGAATTAGGTTCTAGTTGAGTAGCATTACTTATTAAAGGTTCAAAATCAGAATTAGTAAACGATCCAACTATAAACGGGTCTACTAACACTGCTTCATTTAGCGAACCTGTTGGTATATTAGAATATGAACCATTTTGATCAGACAAAAATGATCCACTTACATTAGTAAAACTTTCACTGACAAATGTAGTATCATCTCCTATAACTAACTCTGAATTATTAATGTAACTAGATTCTTCAAACTGGATAAAATAGTATCCACTTTTTCTTGTTTTTTGAGATACGTCGAATACTACTTTATCTACTCCTTCAGCCTTATCTTTCTTATTAATAGTAAATTCAGTAAGCTGCTGTAAAGAGTTTTCAATATCAATATTATTAGCACTTTCAAATGGAATACAAGCACCTATAACAGTGAAGTTACCGCTATTGGCTATAGACTGAGAGTATAATAAGTTAATGGTCCCGTCTTGAGGTTTTGTATTCGAAAATTGAAATATACTTATTGGCATAACTTTTATCTATCGTTATGAGTTAAAATATTATTTGCATAGTAAACATCATCAGTTTCTACATTTAAACTGTATATATTTATAAAGTTATCTTCAACATCAATTGAAGTTATTGTAACCTCATTTAAGTTTATATCTTGAAAAATATCTCCTACTTGTATTTGGTGTGCCCGTACTACTAACCATAGTCCGTTTCTTTTTACAACATGGTTGTGCTTACGAGTTGTAAGGAGCGCACCATTATTAAAATTATATATACCTCTAGTAGGAGTAGTAAAAAGTGTTGTAACTAAAGCAGTACTATAAGTACCATCAATATTATCTGAGCTCCAAGAGTATAAAGCTTCTTTACCTTCGTCTGAATCTGGTAAACCAGATATATTTCTAGAAAGGACAGGGTCCCCTATTTCTAAATTCTCTACAGCTACTGAAGAGCTTAAAGAGGTTGCGATCATGGTTCCTTCTACAACACTCAGTGTATCACACTCCGCCTGTGGATATGCTGCTGCTGAATATATCCAACAGGTGTCCTCAGACATATCCCCGTCACTAAAGAAACCAGACGAAATTTGACCAGAGCCTCCAGCGCTAGTATATAGTGTGGTAGAGGTTCCTATGTAAGACCCATAAAAGTAAACTGTAGTAGGGGAAGCAGAAGCACATGCTTGGATACAATTGGATGAACCTACCCCAAATATAGTATCTGAGTTCCTAGGTACAGGACTGTTAGGTGGGGTACTAGGTGGTGTTCTACTAGGTGATATACTAATAGATGGTGTTCTAGTAGGTGATACAGGTGGTGTCTCTGATGGTGTTCTAGATGGTGTTGCACTGTTAGGTGGTGAATTCGGTGGTGAATTCGGTGGGCTGTTGGGTGGGCTATTAGGAGGTGTTCTACTAGGTGTTCTAGTAGGCGATACTCCGGGTGTAACTGATATAGATGGAGTGATAGATATAGATGGAGTTACACTAATAGATGGTGTTCTACTAGGAGTTACAGTTACGGTGGGAGTTACACTAATACTGACTGTTGTTGTTGGTGTTATAGATGGTGTTGCACTAGTACTGGGAGTGATTGATATAGTAGGAGTAACGGTTGCGGTTACCGATGGGGTAACAGATGGAGTCACTGATATTGTAGGGGTTAGTGATGGGGTAGCACTCCGGGTAACTGTTGGGGTTGGGGAGGGGGAGGGCGGTATATAGGTAAATGAATTTGTACAGTTACTTACGCTCTGAAAGATAAATGTATCGTTTCCTGAAGCTGCACTTATGGTAAGTCCAATTCCAGCATTTAGATTAGCTGTAGATACTACATCTGTAAACGTTACTCCGTCTACTACAATATTTTCTAGTTTTGAATCAGTATTGTCAGAAGGATCGTGTATAAGGAAACCTGAAAGCGTTCCTGCTCGAGTTGCATTATCTTTAGTTCCTAAGTATACCTCAAAAGGACCTGCATCGGATATATTTCCGAGTATATTATTTCTTGCTCCTCTAACTAAGTAAACTGCCATTTAAATTTTTATATAAATATTAATATATGAAATTAATCTTTTATTTACTACTATACTTATCATGGAAAAAAGGTCTCTACAGTAAATGGACAAATAAACGAAGCATCAAAATTTTCTATATTAAATAAAAGATTCAATCCAGATTCTTTTGTAAACTCATTTCCTGAAGATAAACTTTGACTAGATGCAATTATTGTGCTACCATCAAATTCTCCGTCTAATTTAGCTATTTCAAAATTATGATAATTCAGCAGCGCTGATCCTGAAGGAGTTAGTAGGGTTTTAACATATGAAGTACTACCACTAAATGGTGTATCAAATGCTCCTCCATCAGCTCCTGTAAAAGTTCCAATCGATTTACTACCAGTATGAACCGGTTGAGTCAATGAACCCGAAACTTGTTTTGCTTTACTTCTGTTTAATGTATTAGGTTTTACAATAATTCCTACTGAAGCGTTAGATCTTGCAGGTATATAATCTTTTATAGACTTAAATAAAGTATTATCAAAAAATCTTATTAAATTAACAAAGTCTCTTATATCATATCTACTATTTGTAGCTGTATAAGTATCAATTAGACCTTGAAGACCTGTGTATTTAGATTCAAATTCATCGCTAGGAGCACCAATATAATCATCTATATTTAGCCCACCTGCAGCTGAAGCTGAGTTGTATATTTGTATATTTTCATTATCAGCGGTTGAAAAACCTACTTCTAAAGTATGCCTAGTTTTTGATCTTTTAACTCCTGCTTTTACTATAGTAACATCTGGAGAAAGAGTATTTCCTTCAACTTTAGATCCTGTGAATTGAACGTATATATTATCTAGTGAAGATGAAACTAAAGCTAATGAACTTGTTATATTTTCTTCTGGAGAAAGGTAAACAGTGTCCGCAGTAGCAAATTCGTTAGGAGCTTCTTGATTACCGTGTAATCTAATAGTTAATATATCTGATGGAACTCCATAGCAATTTATTAATGCTCTTAAACCTCTTTCGGTTCCTTTAGATTTTACTAGATAAGGTAAATTGTGATACAGTCTTTTATAAACTTCTTGAGCATAAGACTGCTTAGGCATTGGCTGTAAATAGGCATTACTGCCTGCTGAAGCAGTCACATGAGTTGCTGCTGCATTAGAGCTACCTGAAGTATAAGCTTGACCTGTAAAGTAGCTAAATAGATTTTCTAATGATTCATTACTTGAATATAGTTTTACTCCAAAACTTCTTAATGCGTCCCCTACTAAATCCTTAGATATCCCAAAATTTAATCTATTATCATTATCATATTTATCAGTCAATGCTTTTTGATAAACCCATATATTATCAAAATGCTGACCAAGCATAAATATAAAAGTAAGCAGTTGATCATTATCAGCGTCTTCTCTTATAAAAGATGGTATAGCGTTAGTTAAAGAACTAAAATTAGAGGTATCAAAATTAGATGCTGAAGTTATATTATCATTAAACCATGTTGTAGTTGAAGCCTGACTACTACTAACTAAAGTATATGGTCTAGAAGTGTTAGATTTTGGCCAAGAATAAGACCCACTTTCATAGTATAAAAATCTATCGTAGTGATCAAAATTATTAATAACTCCAGTTATTAAAGATTCAAATTGATCTATACTTCCTGTTATTTCTAAATTATTAGCACTTTGAGATTCTAAACTTGCTATACTGCCACTATACGATTCTATTAACTGTAGTTTATATTTAAAGTTCCTAAGTCTTTCTTCAGCAGAGCCAAAGTGAATAAATTCATTATAGTCACTGTGGTCTATACTGACTATAGAGCCGCTTTCATTAGTTAATGACATCAACTCATAGAATGAGCTAGATACTGGATAGCTAAATAATTCGTTTAGGTTGAAGAAAGGACTAGGAGTACCAGTTAAATCTTCAGTATCTATATCAAAATTAGGTCCGGCTAGTTTAGGAAATATTACTTCTTCCGGTATTACTTCTCCTTGTACTTCGTATGCTAAGGAGTCGCTTATAAACTCTACTATGCTACATGTATCTCTGGTACTAAAAGAGTCTGGTAAAGGATCGTATAGTTTTACTAGTACTGCTCTTTTACCTCTATATTCTTCAGTAGAGATATTAATTGCAACTACATGGTTATTATTAAGAAAGTTTAGTTTAAAGTCACTAAAATAAGAATCACCGTCTAGGGCGTTTCTAATTCCTTGAGCAGTTTGAAGAACAAACTCATTAGGTAACTGAGTTGTTAATAATCTAATTTCTTTCCTATCTCTTGAAATAGATTCAATATAAAATAAAGGATTTTTATTAGTAGGGCTAAATAGATTATTAATAAAATTATATACTAATCTTATCCCGCCTGAGTTATATCCTAATGTTATTGAATCTTGAACAGGGTCTACGTTGATGGTAGATTCGCCTGACTTACCAGCTCCTGCTGCAGTTTGTAAAAAAGAATAACCTTTGTAGCTATAATCAGATTTTAATAAAGTACCTGTTTGACTATAAGCATGGAGCTCTATAGAGTTATTATTAACAGAAAAGGTATTATTTACTTTGAAATCTCCAAAGAGCAGAACATCTTTAGGTTCAAATCTTTGAATATCGGTAACCTGTTCTGGAAATAGAGGAAGTACTTTAAAATCTATTTTAGCCATCCGTATTTGTACTTATGTTTTGTAATTGTAATTCTAATATAGTTTCTTGATTATCTACTAATTGAGCTCTTAAATTTGTTATTTCGTCTAATAGAGGCTGTATTCTTTCATTGTCCTCTTCAAAGTCTACTAATTCTAAACTTTTTCTTATTAGGTATTCATGAGATGTATTACTATTTCTCAAGGGTATTTCAAAATACAATTTGTTATATAATCTGAATAGCTCACTTACAGTATCATTATCTTCTAAATCTTCAGGAGGAGTAAAAAATTTGAAATCTCTATCTATGACATCATCAAATTCAGGTTTATTAAATACTGTTTTTTGTATTTTAATTTCAGCCATTTTTTACTACTTTAAAAATATTATCATTATCTATAATTACATCACTTCCATCTAGAGAAGAGCTTATTAATACTTTGTAATATCTTTCTGGTTCAAGATTAGATAAGTATAAATCAAAGAAACTTCCATCAGAATCACAACTTAACTTAGTAAAAGTAGTATCAAAATCAATTATTTTTTCCCCTGTAAATTCATCCTGTATTGCATAAAAACTACCTGAAGGCATAGCAAAGTTAGTTTTATATATAGATCCAGTACTAAAAGTTCTAGTAGGGTACTTAGGTTTACTAGTTACTCTAAATCGCTTTTTGCCAGAGTTTATATACTCTCCTGAGTTATTATTTATATCTATAGTAGCTTTATCAGTATCTAAAATACTATTACTTCCTGTGTTGAAGGAAGAGTCATCCCATTTAAATTCTAAATAGGGTCTATAGATTGTATTTGTATTTTCAGAGAAATACTGAAGTTTCAAAGATGAAGTAGTTTCAAATTCTAGATCATCATCTAATTTTATTACAAACCCGTTGTTAGAAATAGAAGAAGAATAGTGCAATTTAACTGCTTCTGTAACGTTTATTTCCAAATCTTTAGAATCAGAGTACATAAAAGAAGAGGTTGTTTCTAATTCTACATTATTTGAGCCAGTAAACCAAACTCCACCTCCGATTAAACTACCTGAGTAAGAGCCAGTAGTATTTGCTGCTAGTACTGATAGTTGCCAGGCGTCACTTCTATTTTTATTTCTATGCTTCCAAGTTACTCCTGACCTATCGGTGGGTATGTCATCAATTTTTCCAACACCTTTTGTAAATGATTGAGCAAGTGGCCAGGCATACACAGATACAGTTTCTGCTAATTCAGTTGCATCTGCTAGAGAATAATTAATGCTTGAAGAAAAAGCACTTCCTACTACATTATCTAACGTAGAAACTATTTCAGTATGTTTAAATTTTACTAAAATACGTGATGATTCTCCTTTTAAAATTTTATTGGGAAAGCTAGCTAGTTCTACTATTTCGTCTATACCAGCGTTTGATTCTGATTTAAACGTGGTAATAAAAGTATCTGCTTCTGGATATAGTCTGTATACTGCCATTTTATACTGTTATTATTCTTCCTTTAATATCTGTATCAGGAAATTTAACTTCAAAGAAGCAAGGGTCATATGAAGGATATACTACATTATTTCTTGTAGCACCTTTAATATCATACCCAAATTCAGAGTAGTTATCTCCTACTTTATTAATTATTTCTAATTTTTGTACTGTCTGTACTCCTTTTACTCTATCTAGTACAGTAGTTATTCTAGCTAAGTTTATAGGTTGATTTATGTTTCTATTAGCTGTAATAAAATATTCTTTTATTCTCTGAATGCAATCAAGTAGAACTTGCCTGCCTGTAAAACTAGGAAGGGCTAATACTTCGAAATTTATTCCTATGTTAACTATAAATGCGTCTTTTATATTTAAACTATCAGATATCATCATATACTGCGATAGATAGTTCTTAAGGTTTCTTTTTAGATTGTCAGTCGAATAACTAAGCTTTTTATTATTATCGTATGCTAATACGTATAGCGATAAAGAAAATGGATTATCACTTACAAAATTAGTATTTGCTTCGGTTGCTGTAGCTTCGTCTTTAGTCACAAAAGTTTTAGCTACTGTACCGAATCTAGGGGGAAGAGATTGTGCTCTAACATTATAATCTTGTAGGGTAACAGCCCTTCCTTGCTCATTAAAAGATCTTAAAGAGTTTTCTCTTATTTCCTGCACTGTATCTCCGTCTTTACCCCCAGTTGCAGGAAGTGGGTTATTAAACGATAGTGTACCTTGATATGTTGTATCGGCAGCAGTTGATGTAACTGATGATTGTTGAGTTATAGTGTTAGCTGGAACGTTAGCGTTAATACCTCCTCCTTTTAGGTACTTGATAGTTAATGTAGTGTTTGAAGGAGCTAAACCATAAGTTCTAGTAAAAAGAAAATTTGAAGGGTCATAAGAGTGGTCTATTCTTGATACTCCATCTGCGTTACCAATACCTACATTAGTAGGGTCAGGTATTATTACTGAGTCATCAGATTCACTTATTCCTGCTCCAAATTGAATTAAAAGATTACCTGCTGAATTAAATCTAGTTACAAATCTATAAGGAACTTTTTTCAAAGTTAATTTAGTTTTTACTGTATCGTCAGCATCGGTATTAGCGGTTTCGTCATATACAGTTTCTTGACCTAAATAAGGAACTTCTGTATAAATGTTACCTCCAGAGTCAGTTATAGAGAGTATTCCGATTATATCTAGATCGTCAACTGTAATAGTTTTAAATTTTTCTGCTGTTCCTATTACTTCAGTAGAGGTAATAACCTCTCCAGAGAATGCTTTTGCTTTCTTTTTTAATGTATACTCTGCTGGGTTACCTCCAGCTATAGAAGCTACAGTAATAGTAGTGGGGTCAAAAGAACTAGAGAAACTAAAGTCTATCGACTGGTCTATTAAAAATGCTGGTTGTCCTGAGGTAGTAGCCTTGAGTTGTGCGTTTGATGAGATTAATAATGCTTGGTTAAAATTAGGTTCATAATCAGTTCCTGTTGAAGCTACATTTTGGGTAATATCTACATCAACTTCTGATACAGTAGTTATCTTAGGTCTATAGCCAAGTGTGTATGCTAGTGAGTATAGGTTTTCAGGATTTTTTGCATGTTGTACAAAAGTTTCTTGTAGTTGTGTGTCAGAATAAAACGAAAGTACATCACCTACATATGCTGCCATTTCTATAAACATCATGCCTGGTGAGGTAGGAGAAAAGTCATTAAAGGTGTCAGGAAAGTAGTTTTTAGCAAATTCAACTAATGAATTTCTAAAATCATTAAAATCTCTGTTTATATATTTTATATCTCTTACTTCTTTCATTATAGTTCAAAATTAATAGCTAACGTATCCTCTATGCCTGTGTCTTGAATTTGATATCTCATACTAAATGTAACTGTATTAGTATTAGGTGTACCTACTGTGCTTAATTTTATAGGTACTACAGCAGGAAAATTATTCCTTAAAGAATCTCTAATTTCTCCATCTATAGCATCTACGTTTTCTTTATCTATATTTTCAAATAATAAATTTCTTAATCCTGTACCAAAAGTAGGATTTAAAAATCTTTCTCCTTTACCAGTCAGAAAAAAATTTATTAAATTATTCTTTATAGCATCTCTAGTAGTAAAAGTAGAATTAAATACCCCAACCCCTGTAAAGGGTAAGGAGACTCCTATAGCTTTACGAGGCTGTCTATCTAACGGATTAATTTTTTTTGCTTCAAACGCCATTATACTGGTAATCTACTTTTATCTTTTTTATATGAAGCGTCTAATACGCTTTTTGCTTTGCTTACAAAGTCCAGTTTACTTATATCTATTCCCGGCATAGGGCCGCTGTTTTCAGTCAATCCCATTTGGTTAGCTAGTGTACTAGTAGCTGCTGCTCCTGGAGTAGGAGCTTGAGCATTTACTATTTGTTTAAAATCGTTACTAGTCATTTCTCCTGCCGTTTGATTTAACATTTCTTCTAAAGGTACAGTTCCTGTGTTAATCTTGCCTGTAGACCAGGTTTGTTTTAAATCTTTTTGTACAACTGGTTTGTATTCGTTAAACTTTTGTACATTAGTAGAAGTAGGTTCACTGGCAACTTTTACGGCTTCAGTAAGCATATCTTGAAGCTCTTCTTTTATAGCTGCTTTTACTTCTTCTCTTATTACTTTTCGTAATGTATCTAGTTTCATAATAATAAATATCTAATAATTAAAGTATTGAAAGCTGAGTATCTAATCTTACTCTGATATCAGCTAAAATAGTTTTTGCTTTTGTTGTAAAAGTAGGAGGAGATTTTAATACAGTAACTCCTTCTAATGTCTGCGCAACTCCAAATCTTCTTGCTGCGACTGCTGGTGAAGTTGGGTCTTCTTCTACTTTTAAAATATAAATGTTACCGTCTATTGCTTCGTATAACTCTGAGTTAGTATCTGGTAAGTTAACACCTGATCCTGCAAGACCATCTAGAGGTAATCCGTCTGGTCCTAAGTTAAGACCGTCACCGTCTCCTGCATTTTTATTGTCACCATCTACAGTCCCAAAACTATCCTCTATTCTTCTTCTTCGTAGTCTAGACTTTACTCCATCGGGAATGAACTCTTCTATGGCGTAATCCTCTACCAACTCTAGCATTTCTTGAGATGCTGAATCAAAAGCTTGTCCGTCATCTTCACCGTCTAGCATTAACTCTAAAGAATTAGCCATTGATGTAAGTATACCTCCATATTCATCTAATAAATCTTGATTTATTGCTCCTACGTCTTCTCCCGAAACTAAAGAATCAGCATATGCTTCGTTTAAAGCACAAAAAGAGTCCGCAAAAGATAATAGATCATTCATTCTATCTGTAATTAATGAAAATGCGTCTATTTGGGCTTGTACAGTATCTACTCCGGCTTTAATGGATTCAGCTAGATTTATTGCTTTTGCAACATACTCCTGTAGGGTTTCAATTATAGCTTGAAGTTTCAAAGGAACTGAGATAGTAATACCTATTCCAGGAGGAATAGAGGTGGGTATAGGTAGGTTTATTATAACATTTACTATCTTTAACAGTTTAGTAATAGCGCCTAATACTTTGCCTGCAGTTTGTGTTAATTTGTTTGCAACATCTCCTACTCCGTTTATAAAATCTGCTACTTGCTCTGTTCCCTTAGCTATGTCTGAGGTATCGTCACATAGGGAGGGTGATAATCTTTGTAATACCAGTGCAGTAGCACTTTGAATAGCTCTTTGCTTAAACTTACGTATAAGTATTTTATAAGCCAGCCTAGCTTTATTCTTTATAACTCCTTTTAGTTTACCTAGTTGGGAGTTGATATGCTCTTTGAGTTTATCTTCTTCTATTTTAATGAATGTAGCCATTACTCAACAAATACTTTTTTAGAGTTTAAATCAGTTCTAACTCTAGTTTCTATTCCCTCTACAAGTTCTTTAACTGATTCTGCTGCGTTAATAACTCCTGGTATCCATATATCAGGTCTTCTGACTGCACTTAATCCTCCGATTAGTTCAGTTAAAGCATCTAAAATTTCTAAAAAAATAGTTTCGGCATGACCACCTAATACTGCAGGCTGTTGTAAGCTTTCTGCTGATCCTACTCTCAAAGGAGCATTTCTTAATTTAAATGCCAGATTACCTAAATATATTTTTTTAGAATCTAGCACTATTCTATCAGTTCCGTCTAGATGCACATTAGATGAGTTTATAGCTACGTTTTCTTTACCGGATAAAAGTATGCTTTCTTCTCTGGCATTTAATACTATACGGTCTGATTGTATTATGGCTTGAGCACCTCTATATAAATCAGTATTTAAAGGTCCAAAATTTAGATATGAACCTCTTTCTTCATTAGCAGGAATCAATGGTATAATATGATCAGATGTTAAGTATATAGATGTACGGTCGTTATTTATATCTTCAACTTGCGGTGTGTACCCGTCCGCAAGAAAATCAGCTAGCTCTTGAGGAATGTCAATTTTACTTTCTTTTTGTCCGTTTCTTATTATAGTCAAAGCTTTACCGTTATTTTGACTATTAACTAAAGGTTGTTGATTTGCTCTAACACCTGTCATTCTAATAGATTGACCATGTCTACCTTCTATTAATACATCCCCCATAAAAGGAAGCATAGGGTATATATCTCCTCTTTCAATTACTCCTGGTCCTGGGTTGGGATCTCCTTCTCTTAATCCTGGATCTGGGTGAGCGTTATAATGTGGGTGATTCCATATGGCTAAAGAAGACCCATAGTATATTTTTGTTGAATCTGCTATATCGACAACGTCTTGTGCTTTGGGTCCTACGAAAAGCTGTACTACTTCACCTGCTAGAGGAAAAGACATAATATTACGATCGATAGGGTAAGCTAAATCTAAAGATCTTAAATCACCTTCTTTACCGGATGAGTCTAAAAGTCTATACCTAATAGCTCCTATATCACCATAAGATTTAAAGAAGGGATGGGATTCGTCTGTAACCACATCCACAACTCTAGCTATTGATGCTAAAATCTTATTATCTGACATATTATTCCTCTTGTTTAGGTTCTTCTTTTACCTCTTTTTCGATTTCTTGAGATTCTTCTAGAAGATCCTGCAATTCAGAGAAGTCAAACATTTCACTCCCATCTCCTTTAGTTTGTGCTGTTTCTATGCGTTGAACTATAGTCGCTAACTTAATCAATGCTTCATCGTTCTTTACTCCTATCTCCATATACTCTTTTATCATAGGGACGATTAAAGTAGCATCTCCTATATTTTCTATAAGAGGTTTTAGTTCACCTATTAATGCTTTTACTTGAGCTCTAGTACTAGTTGAGTTATCATGTATTTCTCCAAAGAGATCAGATAGAGTCTTTCCGTTAAATATTTCTTTATCTAAACTCATAATTTTAATTATAAATAGTAACTTACTTATTATTTAAGTTAGGTACTAGAACTCCTCTTTCATATAATTCAAGGTATCCTTCATAGAAATCCTTTTTAAGTGTAGATATAACCCTTGTAAGTTGAGGAGTTTCGCAATCTGTCATTTCTCTTATATAGATATAAAGAGCTTTCTTTTTAAAAATCTCTAAATCACTCCTCTTTTTAAAAATGGTAAGTATAGCATCAGCTATTTTTCTTTCAGATTCTTTGAAAAACAATTCTTCTAACTTTTCATACGTTAAGTCTACCCAAATATCTATGTAGTTTCCTAGAGATATAGCTTCATCGTAGTCTAACTTATGTTCTCCTACTATCATATAAGAGGGGACGTTTAGAGCAAAGCTATCTGGTGTAGATTCGGTCTGGGTGAGCTTTTTATAGTTCTTATTATTGTAGTTAATAAGCCATCTTTTTACTATAGTACCAAAATAAGAGTATGCTTTAGCTCCATTAGTAGGGTCAAACTTCATAATCTTTTCTTCTAGTAATACAGTTACTACTTCATGCTTAAGATCTTCGATTTGTTCGACATCTGTGTAGTAAAACTTAAAGGTATGTATAATATTTTCTGCTAACTTATAGAATGGAAGGTAAATATGTTCTGTAAATACCTTATTCCTATATTCGTTGTCTGTGGAGCTATTGTATTTTTTTATATACTCTTCTGTCTCTGAAGTAAAATAATTAGCTTTGGATTTCTTCCTTGCCATATGTCGAGGGTAGCTTAAACTTGTTAAGCTCATTTTGTACTGTTTTTATACTATTAAAAAACGTACCTATTTCGTCGTCTGACTGAAAGACCCCTCGTTCGTCAAGTTTTTTAAGGTACTGATCGCTTTCTTCTACTAAAGAAGAGAGGTTTTGAAGATATTTTGTTTGATCTTCTATAATATCTTCGTATAACTCTGCTTTTTTAAGAAGGTTATTTATAATATAAAGAAGAATAATTATAAAAGCAACTAAAAAGACAATTATTCCGGAAAAAAGTAATGGATTAATGGTCATCTATAGGTTTTTTAACATTTTTGAAAGACTTTCCGAAGAATTGACGGCTTTTCCTGAACTAGAAGTGGTTTTTTGGCGTCTAGGCTTGGTAGTCCCACCGTTTTTCTTCCAAATATCGTATTCGACCTTAGAGGCTAGGTAGTCTGCACTGTGGAGTACGCTAACAATAGAGGTTTTCTGTCTTGAACTCTCTTGATGACTGAAGAAGTAAGCTTCATTAGCTTTATCAAACACTCCATCGTGTAGTCTGATGCCTAACCACTCTTTTTGACTAACCTTTAACCCGAACTTCTGTAGTATGTACAGTGACCTATCGGGAATGAGCATAAAGTCTAAGTCTGAGTTGTAAGTATACATCTCTGATAGTTTATCCTGACGCCATTTATCGGTCTGAGGTTGGTAGTTCTCTTTATCTCCATCACCTAGCTTACCTAAATCATGGAATAAAGCGGCAAAGACAAGTTCTTCTTCGGTGTAATCTACTGTTCCACCCATCTCTTGATATAACCTAGACTGCTTTACCGCATATTCCACAACTCTATTAACATGATCGACGTATCCCCCAGCAAAAGCATTATGATGCCAAGTTTTACCACTAGCAGGAGCCATTACGTAAGTTTCCTCAATGTGAGAAATAAGTTTCTTCACCGAGTCTTTACGATCTCCTATGTAAGTATCTACTATTTTGAGATGCTTCTCGAAATTACTTTGGATCTGTTCGGCCGATAATGACATATTAATTATTTAATTGATTATTTTTATATATCTATATACTTATATATTATTATTAATTATATCTATATATATTTTATATATAATATTGTTAAGATAATAATAATTTTTCTAAAAAGCAACTAAATTAACTGTTTTCTGTTAGAAAATTTTTTAATATACGTCCAATACCTATTTTCAAAAATAATTCTATCCGGTAAAACCTCATCTACTGCTTTCATAACTCCGGGCCACCACTGTAAGTAGTCGTCACCTATTATAGCTCCTCCTATTTTAACTTTAGGTAACCATACCTGTATATCGTTTTTAACTGATTTATAGTCATGTACCATATCAATTATTACTAAATCTATAGAATTGACTTTAAATTGAGTAGAAAGCTCTGTTGCATCCCCCATAAGAGGTGTATAATCTCTACCCTGCATATTTTCTTTAAACTCTTGGTAAAAATTTTCTTTTTTCCTACTATCTGTCCATAAATCTATAATATATACAAAATGTGAATCATCTGCTTCATCGCATAAAAAAGCCGAAGATCTTCCAAATTTAGCTCCACACTCAACTATAGTACCCTCTGTGGGTACCTGTTCAATAAAATGACGATAAGTACTTACTCCTGCATCGTCAAACCAACCATCTATGTCTAAAAAATGCTTCAAAAGGGAAAATGGGCGTATTGTTCAAATAAAAGCGTTAGCTCGCCGCGCGAAACGCGCAAGTTGTCCCGCGATTTATTCATAAGTTTGTACGTTTGATTCCATCTTATAAGGATCTCCTATACGCTTAACAACGGATTTAGCTTCTTGAACAGAGATATTAAAGAACTCTTTCTTTTTATTTACTCTAAAACCATTTCTTTCAAGATATCTATGTACCTGTTTCTCTACATCATGAGCATTAAAGCAAGGAAAAGCCCATTCGACAACGAAGTCTACTGCTACACCGGTAGCAGAATTAATCTGTTTAACTCTATCGGAAGGTTTATTCTTAGTAAAGCCTATATTACATAGACCAGGCATTGTAGGATTAGTAAGAACATATACCCATTGACAGCCAGTCATACCTTTCGGTATCTGAATCTCTTTAGGTCTATTAGTGTAGTATGTAACGTCTTCCCAATCATCTCCTTGGGTACTGGGAGTAAGAGTAAAGTAAGTAGCATCAGTATCAGTTTGATCTTCAGAGACTTTGATTAACCCTTGAGCATATTCTTCGGTAATTCTTTTAACTGCCATAACCTTTATTTTATTTATACTTAAATATATGAAAAAATAAGTAACTACGCAACTACCTCTATATCTTTTTCCAACAGATCTTGGTATTTTTTTATAGTAGCACATTTTTCATACTCTTCTCTTTTTTCAAAGTAGTAAAGTAAAACGTTTAGACCGTTGAATACATCATCTTTTTCGAAAGACTTAGCTATAGTATATTTAGTTTCGAACTTAGTACTATCTATTCTGTTAAGGTACCCGAATAGTTTATTAAAAAATTGATTTCTAACGTTAAATCTAACGTCTCTATACTGTTTACCAAAATGCTTTAGATGCATTAGGTCCATTGTATGATAGTTTTCTATACCTCTGAGGACCATACCCATAAGAACAAAAGGATTATCTAAGAGCTCTTCCATATTGTGCTCTTTGTAAACCTCTTCATCTCCTTTTTCAAAGATAGAGAATAGCGTATGTGGGTCTAAAGGTTGCATCTATATATAAATATTCGTACATTATAGTATATGAACTAAAAACCTATATACCGAAAATTTTGCCGAATTTTTTTCTTAAGGTTTCGTTGGAAAATACCAAAAAAGTTCTTATATTATTACTATAACAAGATTATATATGTTTAACCCTGAATTCGTTATGGCACTATTAAGTTTTACTGTAGTGATGGTGCTATTCAATTTAGTCAAAGATATGTTTCTGATACCATATCTAAAGGTTACTGACAAGAGTACTATAGATAAGATAAATAAAAGATGGTATATCAGCTTCTTTATTGGTACGCTCTTACTTTTTATTTTATACGGAAGAGCAGGACCTTAATCATGTATAAGTTAGGAGATTACTTAGTGTTAATAGTTCTCATATTTTTACTCATGTGGATGGCTTTTTATACACCTAGTTAACAATATATAAATATATATTACTATATACCTAAAATCTAGCATCTCGTTGCTAATAGGTATGGCAAAATCACGCAGACTACCAACCACTTAGGGAACTATACTGTCACTGTTATATCACCCTTAGGTCAGCTTGCCTGCCGGAGTCCGGAAGTGTAGCGGTAAATCTAGAGTAGGCTTATAAATTGGAGTACTAGCCATAGAGCTATCACTATAAGTAACGGCCTCTGTATATACCTCTCAGTAAATGCTATTATCTTTTCCATATGTAGATCTTATTTAGAGGTTAATATAGACTGAGTTGTCTTATATAATAGTACTGATAGATCCTCTACCATAGATGGAGTAACGGTATCGTTA